>Ga0160428_1000310_pt1 | contig 57730 bp, 58 predicted proteins | sample SolpanmetagenomM_FD_108198 | JGI IMG/M metagenome (GOLD analysis project Ga0160428, IMG submission 108198) | Solar panel surface microbial communities from Lawrence Berkeley National Laboratory, California, USA - M | ecosystem: Engineered > Built environment > Solar panel > Unclassified ... | reverse complement strand
TGCGTTCTTACAAGTTTCTGACTACCATATATCCGCCATCATGTCCTCCTTGGAAGAGGTGGGCGATGTGTGCATCAGTCTCGCCAACGCTATTCGCAGCTTTAATATAAGATGTCGAAAAGTCTTCGTCCTAGGTTTCTATGTATTGGAAGCATTAGAATTGCATGTCTACGTTTTGGTGAGACAAGGCAATGGCGAGTAGTCGCTTGTCCGGATGGCACGGTGACGCAACTGTCTTCTGCAGGCGAGATGGCGAAAACTTAAGCTGAAGAGATGCAAGAGCTTCTGTAATAAATGAGATGATTGATGAATTTGCCTAAATAGATCACAACAATGTCACGACATTTGCAACGACAACAACACAATAATGCGCCAATGCACTTCCATCCATGCCCATCTCTTGCTGCTTCCTTGTTCGAGACGCCATTTCCAATTCAAATGCTTCAAAGGCAGGACTACTTCAACTTGTTGCCTACCCACTCTCAGAACCCTTCCCACCCGTCGCCTCTTCCTTTAGCCCTTTTCCAACAACAGAAACGAAAGTCAACCACTTCCCTCATCCTCGCAGACGTCTGCGTCCCCCCTCGCCACTTCTCGCATCCAAGCAGAAGCCGGACCCTTAGCAGCCGGCGCAAACCCCGGCGCAAAGCTATTCGCACTCGCGATGATCGTACCAAGCGGCGTGATAGTGCTCGTGACCTCATAAGTGACGACGGTTGTTCTGACTGCGCATATGCTTGTTGCTTGGGGAAGATGTAGTGCTAGAGGTGCCGCCGGGGCTTGTGGGGATGTTGTTGATGTTGCTGGTGGTCGATGATAAAGAAGTGATTGCAGCTGGAGTGGAGAGTCAGTATGATATTGGTGTCAAGGTGGAAGACTTCAAGGCTTACCGGATGACGACAACGACGACGACGACGACGAAGTGGGCGACGGAGGTGCAGGCGGGCCCTTTTGTATTATTAGTACCTTGTTCTCTACTACGTATTTGAAATCATACCTGATAAACATTCGGATTCGCCAGATGATACGCGACAAAGACCTGATTCTGATACGCCAGCGCCGCAGTATCTCTCTTCATGACGGTTGGAGTCGTTCCATTCGCTTTAAGGACACATTTCGCAGGAACAGTAGCATTGTAGAAGACACTAGCGAAGCAAGCGTTGTTGTAACCGTCGCACAGAGAGATGCAGCTTGAGAAATTGGCAGCAGGTTGGCTTGCTAGATCCATCCCTGTGATGTCGGCGTTGCAGTAGATGCGATATGTTGTGCCGTCGGAGTTTGCGAAGATGGTGTCGCATTGTGGTATGCCTGTGGAGGTTGGGAGGGGTGTCTGCGAGGTTGTGGTAATGGAGGAGGTTGATGATGGGGATTGTGGAAGTGGGGATGTGCTGGTGCTTGCTGCGATAGAGATGACTAAGGTTGACATTGATGCGGTAGAGCTGACCGAGGACGTTGACACGACGGGTGAAGTTAAGCTTTTTGAGCTGGTCATCGTTATGGCTGAACTACCAACGGAGAGTGTACTGCTGGTTGAGCACGACATAGTGGTCTTAGATGAGCTCGTGGAGCCTGTGCTTGTGGTGCCTGTGCTTGTGGTGCCCGTGCTCGTGGTGCCTGTGCTTGTGGTGCCTGTGCTTGTGGTGGCTGGGCTTGTGGACGAAGATGTAGTTGTCTTCGTAGATGTTGAGGACGATGACGTGGTTGTGGTCGATGTTGAAGTAGAAGAGCTTGTCGAACTTGGAGTCAATGGTGTAACAGACTGACTTAGCGTAAAGGTCGCAGCAATAGCAGTATCATAGAATTGAGCAAGCATGACGCCAGCAGCAGACTGAGGATTAGGATCCGTGCTGTTTTTGGTATAGCAGGTTCCAGCTGGGTCGGTGGTCGAAGGAACAAAGCTGACAGAGACGCAATTCTCATTCGCACTGCAAGATTGGATACATTCGGCCAGATTTTTGGTTGTACTCGAGTTCGAGGGTATATAAGGTGAAGAGTCGTAGCCACATAAGATGAGCCATCGGTTCCCATTGTAAAATATAGTCGTCTCGTTAAAGGTCGGACACGTAACTGCGGTAGAAAGAGGTGAATCGCTTGCCTGCGCTGGAATGGTAAGATTGCTGAAGAATGTGGTAGCCGGCTCAGGGCGCTGATACACTTTGATCGAGTTGACAGACCAGTAAGCTTCACTTTGGTTACCAGGGTACAAGAGGACGTAGTCTGAACAAGCAGACCAATGATTATCAGGGTCGTCGACCGGGCTGCACTGCGATTAGCTTGTCACGAATGTAGAGGGTGTAGTAAGGCTTACCAGCCATCAGTGTATCCAAAAGAAGGTCCTTTGTCTGCGATTAGCTTGTGAAAGATACATAAAGGTGCAGAAAAGCTTACCAGCCCACGCGCCACACATGGTCGTATCAAAGATAATCTGATGATGGGCAAAGCGTTGATCAATCGTACAGTTGGCGGTGTCGTTCAACGCGACCATTTCGAAATTCGCTCGAGGCGTTCCGAATTGTGTTACGTCGGGGGCTCCAGATGTAATTGAGGCTGGGATATTGGTACGAGGGAAAAACCACACTCGAATCCAGTCAGAAGTCCATTCCTAGTTTCATATAAATTAGTTTACCCTAAGAGTTTATTTTGGACAAAATGTCGGAACAATTTACCATTGCGTACACTCCTCCACCGATCGAGTTGAGTCCAGCACCGTAACTCAGAGGGTCGAGGTCTGCAAAGCCACAGCCAACAGTATTACCACCGTTGTACGAGCACCTGGAGTATCATACATTAGTGATTCGCGAAATATTGCGATGTTTTGGAAAATTCACGTACGTGTTCGAATTGAACGTAACATTTTTCTGTACACCAACGCCATTGACAACGCAGCTATCACCGGCACTGTGCAGGGAGATGGAGTTGAAGTTGTTCTGATTTACTCCTTCTATGATGTCAATTTCTCCATTATTGGGCCAGTCGACACCTGTTTGAGATGAGTAAGTTTATCAGGAAGTGCTTTTGAACAGTCACTCACCAACTGTCCAGAAGGCTGGCCAAGTTCCACAAGTAAATGGCATATGTCTGACGTCGAGAACGAACAGTCCTGTTGAGTGTTAGCGTTGTCTGGTAGACTGGTTAACAGGAAAATTACCGTGGGTATAGTTGTTGTTGCTAAGAAGCCTGATACTCTTCCGGTTCGGTCCTCCAGGAACCAAGACGGTGCGTGTGTCGACATTCCATGTGACGTGGTCATCATAAACTGAGAACATGTCGTATTTCTCGGCTACTTCCTTATTCACATATTCCACCGTTCCGAGGGTAGCATCAGCGTCAGTGCCAAATTGGAATTTGTCGAAAAAGGTGGAAGGTTCAAAGTCTTCGATGAGGGCATATGGCAGACTGGTAAAAGCGCTAGGTGGCACCGGCTGAGTAACCTTAGCAGTAGCATAAGGGTTTGCAGGTTGAGGTGGTGGAGGCGGCAGGTACGTAGTATTGGACCATCTCGCGTGCCACACACCTTGATTCGCCTGGCCAGGAAGGATGGCATTCTTCACATAACAGACTCCAGAACTTCCTTGCGGCACGAATGATGCAGCAACACAGCCTGTGGTATTAGCGCAAAGATCTAGGCACTCTGAGAATCCTGTGGTCTGCTGGCTTGTGCTCGCGGCAGAGGTGTCGTAATAGCAAAATATCAAGAAGGTCTCCCCCCCGGAATTTCCGGTTTGATAAAGAGTATAATTCGCAGTTGGGCATGTCAGCCCTGGCGAAACACTACCAGAAGGATCGGGGCTCTCCTCAGCACCTGGGGGCGACTGCTGATTAGAGCTGGAGGATGAGGGAGTGTTGGACGTTGAGCTTGATGCATTCAACGACTGGGCCGCCCAAATGTTAGAACTGAGATGTGTGTCAGCTAAGACGTTCTCTTTTTTGGGACCCAACTTTGGCAGCAGACCAATGGCGTGGGTTGAGAATGAGGGAAATCGACATACCGTGAAAACATGGTCCCAATGGAAGCTTTTTGGTAGCAAATGCCTGAATTCATTAGCGGACCGAACTTGAGGTCTAAGGAACTGCCATACCATTATTCCAAGAGACCCAAATGCAGCTAGTCGAGCTAGCACAATCCGCAATACACTCGTTGAGCGTCTGAGTCCCAGATTGATTTAACAAGCTATCTCCAGTATCTACGCTACACAGAACAAGGAACACTTCATTGCTTCCTTTGGGCGTCCAAAAAGTGCCATTATTTTCCGGACATGCAAGCGCAGGCCTGAGATCCACGGTGTTGAGGTATGCGGAAGCGATGCTGCTGTCGGCAGAAGAAGGATATACAGACGTCTTGAGGTAGCAGATGGTGCTTTCGACACTGTATGTAGCCTGAAGTGATGAAATATAAGCTCAGTCCCTCGACAAAAAGAGCAGGCCATATCACTCACCAGCTCACACGAAGGCGTATTGGCGCATAGATCGACGCAGTTTCCGAAAGAGCCTGTTTTGTTTCCGCTTTGATAGATTGAAACTCCCACTTGTCCTGTTAGCCTCTGTAGTGCTGCAGGCAAAGTCTTGGGAGCGCAAGCAAATTGGTCAGCGATGTCCTTACCTCTATCAATCCCACATTCGATTACGAAAGTTTCATTATTCTTCGAGTAAGATGTGCCATTAGAATCTGGGCATACGGGTTGAGTCGGAATGAGTGTGTCAGTCTGGCGTAAAGCATTGAGATGGACATTGGCGTGGTGGTGATGAGCAGGCGACGAGGCAGAAGTAGCGACAGCGGCGACTGCCCCTAGCAAGATCCCTAGAGTCTTCATTGGCATCAAGAGTGTGCTGGAGAAGGTGTCATGGGCGAGAGCATGATATGGGGTGTTCGACGCGTTGATGTCTGGGGTAAATTCTGCATTCCTTGGAAAAAAAAGGAATCACGGAGTACAGAATGCATTCCTCGGTACCAGGGCTCGAGTGCCATATCCGGTGAAGGACTTGAAGGTGGAGGCAAAGACTACTCGTAAGAGTCAGGTTCCCAAAGGACGTCTAAACTGACCGACTCCTACCAAAACTTGAGTCGTACCCTTTGCTACTATCCAGTGCTTTGCTGGATCTGCTGTTAATATTGCGGCGTCACAAAGCCAGCTAGCTTGAGTGAGGCACAACCGACGTCGACTGGCTGAAGTGCTGAAGCAAGTACTTTCAATGATATACCAAGTCTTCATCCTTCAAGACCACGGGCCCTGGATGTTCATCCTTCCGTTGGTGGTTACTACAGCAGGACCGGCAAGTTTCTGCTGAGCTGCACAGAAAGCAAGGCTCGGTCTCTACTTCAAGGGTGGTCAACAGAACCGCCCTCGCATCGAGATACTGAGCCAATTGTCGCTATGATTTTATTGGCTCCTAGTACTACATCTAAACAAGGATCAGCTTGAAGTATGCAAAGCTCGCGAGCAAGCCTCTTCATTGCAGTACTCCATGGTTTCATCCTGTGACAGCTGGTTGATATTCCCAGAAAGCGTATTCACTACCGATGCACAGTTTGCACGGGCTTCTGATGATGGTGATTGCATGGTTTTGATTTGTGATGTACGAATGGCCCGTAGAGGCTAGAGATGCACGACACATACACATATAGAGTCATGATGTGTTTCACATGAGATGCTTGCAGTTCAATGTTTGCTTTAGGAGCCAGCGGCTCCGACAATGCTCTGCACAGGCCTGTGGCAATCTGAAGTGTTTTGTGAATGATATAGTCACCGAAACTGCTATCGGCTGCTTGAGCAAGACCTGGAATAGCAATCGACTGTGTGGCGGGTGGATGGCAACAGTCGTTTCTACAAATGTACATTGCCGCATTGGCAGTAATACATCACCAACTCGCACTCAGTATATTCAAAATAGAACTTACAGAAGTAACGACATCATCGTCCACCACCGGAGTCCGGCTTATAAGTCTTAACACCACCCACCTTCATCATCTCCCTCAGCGCCATCGTGGCATACTGCGACGGTCCAAGTTTCATGTTCAAGATTACCGCGATCTTGCTATGTGGATCCCCAAATGTCGCACCATTTGCAGTGGCAGTATTGGCTTCACGCATCTCAACATCTTGCGCCTCCTGCGCCAGCTTCTGTTGCGGTCCACGTCTATATCCAGTCCGCTTATTCAATTTTTCGAGATCAGTTTCAACCATCTGCTCATCATCTCTGCCATATGCTCTGACTTCCGCGCTCATGCCCTCGCCAGGTCTTACAACGACCTTTCTATATCCACCACTTAAACTCATGTCTTTCCAGCTCCTTCGCATATCATGTGGATCGAGTCCACCGCCCTGCTCGCTCGCCATGAACGATTTGTAGAAAGCGCCGAGCTCGTTGGGAGGATATGTCACATCATAGCCTGGGAGAGGTAGGACGATATCCGTTATGTCGAAGATGCCTGAGCTAGCTTCATCAGCCGTGAGAGTTTGGGCTGTAGCGTAGATTGTGTCGTGGTCTTTGATCGTGTTGTTGTGGCCTCCAGTGGTAGCCGCGGATGAGGAGGCAGAGATAATGGGCTCACCTGCTTCGTCGACCTCTTGTGCAGCGTCTTTCTTGGTTTCTGATGCTGAACTATTGGCCGTTGGATTCATCTTCGCCGCGTAATCAGTGTCCAGGACCAGGTCACCTTCTACCACTTTATTGCCCCATCTCGACCAGCGCTCGCCTGCAACTGTGTTCCAGACGAGACTTTGGTAGGCGTGCACGTACATTAAACGAAGATTGCGAGGGATAGTTTGGAGAGCACCTTGATAGTCGTTTATGGATTTGTTGTTCTTCTGTCCGAGATGGCGGATAATGTTGCTTTCGGCTGAGAACTTCCGAGGGAGTTTGTAGAGAGCGTTGTTGGCGTTCTGCGTTGTTTGCCAGATGTTGATGGCGATTGCGCGATCGATGTCGTCGGAGGAGATGTTTTGCCCGTGGATAACAGGAGCGTCGTTTGTTTGGTTGTCTTCACTTGGTAATACTGCGGCGTTGTAGGCGAGGATGTCGTCGACTGCGCCCTTCAGATTGCCTTGTAGCAACTTCATACCAATTCTGTCCGTACTGGCAGCGAATGAACCAAATCGCTGCAATCCGTAGTAGTTGATAAAGCCACCTGCCTTGAAGCTTTCCACGGCGTCGTTGACAATCTTTTTCGCAAGCTCCAGTCGTTCGTGTACTGCAAGTCCGTCTTCTCCAGGGAAGTGGCAGTCTCGTAACGTGATGACAAACTCATTACCACCAAGATCACCCAACTCAAGACCTTCTTTCTGGTGCTTGAAGTCGCCAATCTTTGATCCTCGAAGTCTTCCGTTCAATCGCGCAAGCTGCTCAGCATGTACACGATATACACTAACGCGTTGAGTAGTGACTCCTCTGCGATCCTTGGTGCCTCCAAATTGGAATGATTTTACGTTCATCTTCATCTGACTGGCCAGGAAGTATACAGCCTCCATAGTATCCTTATTTTCCTTGTACAATGTAAAGTGTAGATACTCTCCACCGAGATCATCCCAGCCTGACTTGTTCTTCACTCTGGGCGTGCCATTCCGCCCTCCACCTTGCCCTCCACCACGCTCTTTGACTACTTTTGGTGCAGCGGAGATTGTGATGGTATTGTTTTCCTCGTCGGTTTTGGTGTCGAGTTTGGAGGAAAAGATCTTTCGTATTGCCTGATGTGCTTGCGTGCGTACTTCTTTGTCGGAGATAACATCTGAGATGACTGACTTGTAGTCTCGAGGTTTCTTGTTTGGATTCTTGAGAACGGCGTTGTAGAGGTTTATGACACCCTTCGTCGTTTCTTCGCCGAAGATGGTTTGGAGTGTCGTTGTGTGCTCATTAGGAATCTGTGATGGTTCCGAGCTATCTTGTTGGACGCCCTGTGGTAAGTCTGCCGCCTTTTTGTGTTCATCCTGCTCTTTGGTCTCTCCCGCCGCACCATTCGTCACAGAATCAGCCTCTTCGTCTTCTTGCTTCGTCTCTACTTCCTCCTCACTTTGCTTCTTCTTAGGTGGTGTTAAACTCTCCAGGTGGAGAACTCGGCCATCCGGCAGTATTTCGTTGACAAGGAAGTCGGTGTATCTACAACATCGTGTTAGGGTCGGACTTAGCTTGGAGCAAGAACATTTGTTTACCTTTGCTTCAAGACGCCAGTGAATCCAGATGCATTAGGGTTCACATAGGCATTGATGCCAACTCTCAACTCCTTCTCTAGTTGCTGCTCGTCGTTGATATTTGATATCGCGCTGGAGGAACCATTGGTGGTAGTCTTGCTCTCGAGGATAATGTCGACATCAGTGGCGGTCGACTCTTGAGTGGAGAGGCGTCTTCGCTTGGCTGGAGGCGCGGTGGGGTCGTCCATGTTCATGTGAGTAGGTTGATGATTTCTGAGAGTTTTAGATTAGTTTCAGGTTATTTTTCCAGAAGCACGAGTCAGGTTGGATGTGTCAGAGAAATGTTTCAAGTTGAACGACGCACCTTACCCGGCTTATTTATGAAGTGGGGTTTCTTCAGGTCTGAAGAGGTATTTATATTCTGGTGTTGGCTGTACAAAACGAGGAGACGAGGTGGCACTAGAATGGTGATGATGCACGGATGGTGCTGAAGGGGATATGGGAGCAATTATGGATGTACTGTATTGATCCTACCCCAGTTCAGATGTCGATGTTCGATTCGATATGTTCGCGAGAAACCTAGTGTGAGGAGTGCTGGAGTACTTTTGTATTAGCTAGAGCCCCTCCGATTCAGCTATATCTTAGGTTGTGAAGATGACTGGACAGACACTCAATCTTGAAACGGGTAGGATATGTGGTACGCAATATGCTCGATTATTTATGCTTTATAGAGCACTTCCATCGTATCAGCCAGAAACCAGCCCATCTCTTGCAATCTCTACTGTTGGCTTTGTGCTTTCTTCCATCTCGCCATTGACGACTGTACCTCCACCATTACCAATAGTCTGTACTTCGACTCGACCTTCAGGCTGCAAGCCAGTTTCCTTCACATTCTCCTCCTCTTTCGCCAACCGCTCTTTCTCTTTCCGACTCAGTGTCATCGCACCTTTCTGCAATGCCTCCTCGGGCAGTGGTCGGACATATGGCTGCATCACCCACCATGGTCTTCGGCATCGCAAGACAGCCTCATTCGATGTCGTGATTACTACGTCAGCTTCCGCTTCTTGCAACTTCTTCTCTCCATCTGTGACTGTAGCACTCTCCGCACCAGCCACCAGCTCTCCATTCTCTCCATCCTTCTTCACAGCCTTCTTCTCCTCGGGCATGCCATCGTCAACACCAATCTCATAATCGTGCAGCCCTTGCCGTACAGCCGCTTCAGTCAACTGCAATACATTCTCAAATGCATCAATGTCGCCTGCTTTGCACCGTGCTAGAGCGTCGCGCACGTGTGTGTGTTTTGCAACGAGTGGTCGCAGCATGTGGAAGAGATGTGCTTGAACTACTCGCAGGTTTATTGACATTCGTTCGTCGGTCTTTTTGCTGGATTGTTGGGTGTTGTTTGCGCGCTGCGTTCGCATCTCTGCTCGCTTGCGTTTTTTCGATGGTACTGGTTGTGAGGTGGGCGTTGCGGCTGATGCTGATGACTCTGCTGCTGATGACTCTGCTGCTGCTGGGGGCTGAGTAGCAGCACCACTGAGTCCTTCCTGCGTTGCGTCGGCGCTGGACTCGATGCTGGGCGGATCTGAGGGAAGGTACAAGGCTTTTCTCGTTGGCGGCTCGGTCTGCAGAACATATTTATACAAAATATCCATATATCTTCTAAAAGCAGCGTCCATCCTATAACCACCGAACTTCCCGTCTTTCGATCTCCAGTATTCTCGTCCTTCTTCTCCGACTGGTGGTGCTTCGGCGAAGATGGAAGGGTCGTATAAGTTGCCCTCTGCGCTCATCACGGCATCGGCGCCTGTCAGCCTAAGACACTCATCCACGTCAGAATGCTGCAAGATATTTCCGTTGGCGAAGATGACTGTATCTTGAGGCAAGTTCTCACGCAGGTAACGCAGGACGGTCCAATCCGCCAGGCCTGTGTTGTGTCCTTTCTGCTCCCGCTGTCGACCATGCACTGTGATTATGCTTGCACCGGCGTTCAGAACCATCTTTGCGTATTCTAATGTTCGTTCCTTTGTGTCTAGTATTCGGATCTTGGCTGTGACTGGTATAGATAGATTTGCGTGTAGTGTTGAAATGAGATTGCGTATCAGTGCCCAATCCTCTTGTAAAAAAGCACCGTATTTGCCGCGTTTGGCAATGCCTTGTGGACAACCCAGATTCAGATCAACTGCGTCGCAGAAGGGTGCTACATAACGGGCGGAGGTGAGAAGGTCGGTGGGACTATTCGAGCAGAATTGTACAAAGAGTGGGCGGTCAAGTGTGGGATGACCATCAAGATGCAGGTTGTCCTCTGAGGGGGATGCAGGCGGCGTCAGTATTTCAGAAGGTGTAGGCAAAGGTGTCTTGAGAGGTTCGAAGTTGGAGTTGCGGTACTTGGGAGTTTCGTGGAACATGCGGGAATGCATCATCGGGCTATATGCGAGGAGTTTCGTGGAGGTTTCTGGCGTCATGTAGGAGCGGGTGAGGAGTCTCCATGCAAATTCGGACTGGTCGACCACTGCGCGAATGTCAGAGGATGGTGAGACGGCAAGGTTAGATACGGCCGAACATACTGGGAGCCACGACAAACTTGGGCGAACCTATGGATTCATAGAATGCTCGCCCTGTAAGTTTCTTTGTATAATCATGGTGCTGCTCAACCACACTCGCCATTGAGTCTGTGCTTGCCATCCTCGTTAATCGTGGTATTAACAAAGAGTTGAGACAAACATGCGCGCGGAGAACCAGCCGGCGTATTGGCGCAACTGTTGGATGGAATAAGGACAGTTTGGTGGATGGAGAGGATTGATTCTGCGGAAAGGTTTCAGGTAGTGTTTCAGGTAGTGTTTCAGATGCTTTGAGTGACTCGACAGGACATTTTTTGGAGACATCTGCATCACGTGACTAGGGCTTGAACACCTAATATGACTTTGACAAATCTCACACCTCCATTTTTTTCCTCTGCAATACCAACAGCAACAATATCACAACAACAGCAGCGAGGTCGACATTGACACCACGTAGCTGGCAGCAGGCAGCAGGCAGAACTGTAAGCAAACAACTTCCTCATCAATTGTCACGACCTTTTCTTTGTCCCAACATGATGAACATACCTGCAAATTTACACAGACCTGTTCAGAATACACCCTGTTGATGTTTGCTTGGAGACCTACTGATTTCAGACAATCTCTTCCACCTTATTCCGTCTGCTTTGGTGACTACAAAGAGATTTGCTGACTTGGAAGCACTACAGGTCACTATAGCTACACAAGATAGAGTGCATCAAGGCTTTATCTCATGCCTTTGCGAATACCATTTATTCTCTTTCATTGACCTTCTCTACCTCTTTGTGCTGTGAAATCATTCTGATGTTGGGAGCATTGTTCACTGTACAAAGACATGCAAGACCACTATGTTATTTACACAGTGTCATTGTTCTTTACAGCATCGCCTCGAGAAACAAAGCCATCTACGACAAAGAAATTACATTGTGCTGTACAAATATACCGCTTGCGTTGTGAATCGTGTTCCTCCATCGTTCTGCCCACCCTTCACACCCACTTGTTACTGTTCGATCACTCACAACATCCACAATGCACATCACTCCACTTCACAATGTCATTCCCAAAGCCTCTGCCATTTCCTACACGCCATAGCGAGCCGGTCTCGCAACATGCTTCGACGTCAAACGCCCTCCATTTGTCTACCAATCTGATGTCACCGCTGTCACCTGGCAAGTATCAGCAGTTCTTCAACCTAACTCCAATTTCTCCTACTACTATTTCTAGCATTGAAAGTGTTGCTGGTCTTCCTACTTCAGTACCAGAACCCAAGACTGCTAACAGCAAGACAGAAACCATCACAGCTACAGACGTCAACATGAACACAGATCTTCCATCACCATCCTTCTTCGCGCCATTATTCGAAAACAATCCCTTGGACGACTTCACCAATCTAGAGACCTGGCTCTACAACCACAATCTCATCTCACCAACTCAACCAACTTCGCAGCCCGAAGCGTTAACCTCAAACTTCTTCGCTAACCTCCCAGATCCAGTCTTTGATACTCACGTTTTTGGCAAGCCTCCTACGCCGATCGTAGCGACTTTTGCTGATCTTGAGATTGATCCGTTGATTCATTTTGAGCAAGGCCCTTTGGGGAACGTTCAGCCACACCTGATGTCCTGGGAGCAAGGTAATTTTGAGGTAGTGCAGACGCGTCCTGACTTTCCGCAGATGCAGACATCATATCCCGAGCCTAGTCAAGCGCTGCAGCCTCAGCATCCTTATTACAGCCAACAGCCAGCCCTTCGTGCCCCAGCACAGTTGCAGCAGAACTACCATCAGCAGCAGCCAGCATCCTACGATCGCATGCTGACCCCAATTCTGCCATCTCGAAACATCCAGGTACGCACGCCCCCGACCGCCTCATCAGTTAACACACCTAGCAGCATTATCCCTCCCACCCTCAAGCGCAAAAAGTCAATCGACAACACACTCATCTCCTACCCCTTCGAGCGACCCAAAAAGCCCTCCCCTTCCCGCTCCTTCGTCCGCACAAACCAAAAAACAAAAGGCCTGACGACCCGCACCGGCAAAATAAACCACTACGACCCCTCCAGCGACGGCGGCTATGTGAGTCTGCCACAGCCTGCACCGTGGATGGATAAGGATTCAGGGCTGGTGTTCCATTATAATGTGTTTGGCGAGCTTTTTGCTCCTTGTGCTGGTCAGAAAGAACTCGAAAGGGTGCTGGAGGAGGAGAATGATGGGAGAAAACCTAAGGTAACGTTCACCGCAGAAGAACTAACGTCCTACCTCCTCAGTCGCCAGAACCCATGTCCACCGGCCCTCTTCCTCCAACGTACCCCAGCAGACAGCGCCCGCCGCTATCCCACCACAACGTCGTCCGCCTGCCGTTTCGCATCCTGTCCCGCCCATGGCAAAATAAACGTAGGATCCTACCGCGTCGCCATCGACGAACGGCCTAACCAGAGCGACCCATTCGTCGTCGCAGGGTATATGCATCTCTACTGCCTCGAGCGCTTCGTCGATCTCCCTGAATTGGTTAAGCGCGGTGTCAATGTGGTTGTGGATGAGAGGGTACTCAAATCAGAACCAAAAGGGAAGTTCGCGCCCAGTCTCGGCAACTCAGCTGAAGCTGCAACCGCACGCACTTTCCTTGCTGCTTTGCGCGATGAGGACCCCATCGTCCTGCACAATCTCTTCCCCAACGGCGGCTACCCCATCCATACCAAATTTCCCAACGGAGCACCAAAGCCGCATCACAACACCCTCACATACTTAATGCACAAGCTCAAAATTTCCAAAATGCCCGCCTCGCGCATTCGCCAACAAGCCGACCGCGGGATGAATGCAGGGAATGTGCTGGTGCACATGGGGGATTTGGAAGTCGCTGAGCAAGCGAGAGAGGAGGGTGGTGGTGTTGGTGGGGGTGGGAGGTTTAGAGTGTTGGAGGGCTGGAGGAGCGAGGGACATGTTGAGAAGATTAAGAGGGGGTTGAGGAGGAGTAGGAAGAGGGCGGGTGAGGATGAGGAGGAGGTGGGAGGAAGGTGTGAAAGTGAGGGTGAGGAGGCTAGGGATGAGGATGGGGATGGAGAGGAGAAGTTGAGACCTGCGAGGCCGATTAAGAGGGTGAGACGGTCTTGATTGTGCGTATCTGAGCTGTTTGCTTGATGTTTGGGAAATAGTTGAAACCGACCAGCTGGTCTGCGTCTGTTTGAGTATATAGCAGTAACATTCTGCATCTTACCATCTTCTTGACCATTTTTTGTCTGTATGCTCACTTTTGTGTCCTACTCTCATGCATACAACAGATTCACCTGGTATTCGTACGTGCTCCCCAACGCAAAGATTCAGATTGTCCAACATTCCTCTTTTGTATCGGTCCATTCCTTGCTGGAGAACAACCATGCTGTGACTTTGTCTTCCACCAGCGTTCGTACGTTCTCTCCCAGCATACACAGTCAAGATGTCAAAGTTTCCTCCTTGCGTTGATCCTTTCCTTGTCGAGGAGGTATTCGCTGAGGCGTTGCTCTCCTCGTGCCTGCCATCTTTAATACCAAGATCTGTTCCTTACTTCTCTTTCTTTTGCATTTTGCGCAGGCATCACAATGTGTCTAGAGTCACACTTTCCTTTTTTGCAATCTTGTTCACACATCGCGGGCACATTCACCCAGCTCGTCGCACAAACTGCTGCTGCTTCAATCCAACACCTCTTACATCCCGCCTCATCTTCATCAGCCCTTCAACTGCCATAATCTCCGCTTCATCCATGCCGTGCATCCATCTTTGCTTCTTCGCGAGGTATCTGTGACCATGAATATTCTCTCTGACACCTGTCGCCCATTGCTCGATGTTGCTTACTGCAGAGTCATGTCGGAAGTTGTTGTTGTTGTTGTTGTTGTTGTTGATGTCATGACCTGTGGTTGATCTTGTAGTGCGGCCTTGAGGACGAGCATCGGCAAGAAAGTAAGGTGCTTTGAGTGAACGTTGTGGTAGACGAAGTTGTACGATACGACGAGGTGTTGGTTCTGGACTGAGGAGGGAGATGTGGTTCGGATGAATGAGGATGGGTGCTGTTTGGGCAGTGTCGAAGTGATTTGTAGAGTTGTTGTCGTCATTGAAGTCCTGGAGAGTGGTCATGTTAGCTTCGAAGCTGTAAAAATATTCATCAACTTACTACTTGTTCTTCAAGCCACTCTTTCGCCTCTGCTAGCGCAGGATGTTGCTGAATCGTCTCAATCGCTACAGTTCACGTCAGCAAGATACTTCATCTCTTGCGCTTCGTGATCAAAATGTGGCATACCATCATCAATCCACTCATCCTCAACAACCACACCCATCCTAGCCAAAGTCGCCTTCCACCTCTCCAGAACTTCCTTTTGCGTTTGCAAATGGTTCAACTGGTTTTCCAACGTCAATCCAATGTTCGAGTCTCCATGCGTCTTGACGTAGTCGCCAACAGCATCCATGCTTCGTCGGCATTTGATGCATTTTTCCTTGTAGTCGTGCAGTGATTTGGGGAAGAGTGCGATGAGTAAGTAAGAGGGGAGGAAGTCTTTGCATCCAAGACACTTGCGGAGGTGATGTGAGTAGGGGGTGTTTGGTGAAGCTTTGTTTGGGGTTGAAGCTTTGGTTGAAGGTGTTGACGTTGGATGCGTGTCATTGTTGGTGATGTTGGCAGGACGTCCGCGACTTCTCTTCGTGGAGGTAGAATCTCGTGAGGATGTCACTGGCTCGACTGTGCTGAACATTGATGGAGCAGCAGCAAGAGGGAGAGGCTGGTAGATATTGGAGCGCCTGATTGGCGGCATGTCTGCTGATTGAAGTCTTCAAAGGATGAACAATGAGATGAACCAGGAGCTAAACAAAGAGATGAACAAGAGATGGTAGGAAGAAGAGACTGAAGAAGAAGAAGATGATGAAAAAGAAGAAGAAAGCAGAGGAAGAGTGTCAAGATGTGTGAAAGAAGAGATCTGATCTTCGCCCTGGGAGGCTGGGGCCAATCAGGGAGCTCAAAACCTGAAGCAAACATGAGACATACTAGACAAAACATGAAACATCCCAGCTGGAACAGAAATGGTACAAATGTCACTTATTCTTACTGCTAGGACACAAATATTGAGAGATCGTCTCGAGACTTTGAGATTTTGAGATTGTTCAACTCCCTTGCATACTTTGATGTGCCATTCCTGCGGCAGCCCAGTTGTAGATCTGAAACACCTCAGATCGACTAATAAATCTTATCCACATTCGGTCTACAACGACATGTAGGTTGTTATCCTCATGGGATGCTCGCCTTTCTCATATTGTACTGTTCACAGGAGAAGGATTCATGTCGTTGTTTGGCCAAGTCGCCAGAGACGTCCCTGTGATTTGCCACAGCTTCCTCGCCTCCCACGTGACACGGTATTAGACAGCACCTCATGCCTAGGTATGAATCAATCAAAATCAGTTCATGAACGCAGTACAGAATACGACGACTCGTGTGCCTGTATATGCGAGAGGCTCACTTCACGGAGGCAAGCAAATAAATCGTCACGTGACCGGACTACCCTTCTGATAGCTTGCCACCGATAGGCAAATCCGAGCCCGCGCCTCGATTGACGACGACGACCTTCTCTGCCTAGCCAATTGTGTCTGCGAACATCTGTCTACTTCTCCTGCAGCTCGAAGCTGCGCCAGAACGTTCTCGACCTGCGCTTACGACGCTGTGACTCCTACCTTGTTCCTCCGCGTGTCTCTCCGCTGCCTTTGATTGTGACTCCGTCTTCAAGTATATAGCGTGACACCTTTCCTTCTTCCTTCTACTTATCATCATTATTCCAACTCAATTCGCCATGTCTTCAAACAATTTCCCTCTCCAAAATCCCTCTTTCTGGGACTTCATCTCAAACCTTCAACAAGCAAACAATAACAACAACAATACCAACAACAGCTCTCAACGCACAGAGACTCCTCGTGACGCTGCCGAAGCTGAAGGTGACAACAACACTTACCAAAACGACGACAACTCCGCAATGGACTGGGCCAACAGCCCCTGGGCCCAATGGGTGCGACAGGGTGGTCTTGAGTCTGGAGGATTCCCATTCGGCAATAATGGACCATTTGGTGGACCCCGTCGTCGTGGACGTGGTAGACCCCATCCGCCTTTCGGACCTCAACCTGGTCATGGTCCTCCACCTCCGGGTCCTCCTCCTCACCCCCGCCACGAGCATCCTCATCGCCCTCATTCCCCACACCATCCTCATGGACATCCTCATGGTCCACCAAGCCCAGGCCCACACCATCACGACCTTCCACACCGCCCTCATCACCCACACCGACACCACTCGCCAGGCGCCGGTGGTCCAAGCCTGCGCAACCAACATACCTGGGACAGTCTCAACAGCAGTCTCGGAGGGCCACCAGCATGGTTAAACGAGCTAGGAACATTTCTCTCGCAACACTTCGACATCAACGACACCAATCGCCAAAACAACGCAGAAAGTACAAATTTCCACAACTTCAACCCCGACGTCGACGTCTTCGACACCGAGAAGTCTTACGTCGTGCACATCTCTCTTGCAGGAGCGAAGAAGGAAGATGTCAATGTCGACTGGGATGCCGAGAAGAGCGAACTCGTCGTCAGTGGCGTCATCTATCGTCCTGGTGACGAGGAGTTCTTGAAGACACTTGCACTTGACGAGCGCAAAGTTGGTGCTTTCGAGCGTAAGGTTAAGCTAGGAAGTTCGAGTTCACACAGTCCTATCGTTATTGAAGTCGAGAGAATTAGTGCGAAGATGGAGGACGGTGTACTGAGGGTGACATTACCGAAGCAGGAGAAGGATGACTTTGTGGAGGTTCATCATGTTGATGTGGATTAGATGTGATGCTTGATTATGGATATACTTGAGGCTTGGAGGTTGGAGTACTGCTTTAGCTTAATAAATAATATATAACAACAGATATATCGATACGATGATCAATCAGACCTTTCCCCCTACCTTGTGCATCTCCACAGTCCCCACTCCTCCTGCTCGCTATCTGGTAAACAACTTGGAAGCCTCCCGTCTCCATCAGAAGCATACAACGCCGATACCGCGGCACGGATTACGTAAGCATTTTAGTCGCGCTATATCTTACCACGTACATCAAATTGTCAGGTTGCTCTATGCCACTATACTATACTCTTTTCTATATCTGATAAAGCATTGCTCTTCGAGCCGACAACGAGTGACAAAGCTACCTTATAGACTCCACGACCAAAGGACTTGTGGTCAGCGGGCACGAAAGACAACGCGCTGCCAGTAAAATGCCTCGATCTCACTCCTAGCATCCTTACTTTGCTTTGGGAAGTTGTCTGTCACTTCTCCGCTCACCACTTTAAAGGCGAGATTGGTTTCACTACATTTCGCTTGAGTTCGAGATGGCGACGATCACAAGGATCATCTACCCAAGCCTCGCTCAGACCGGATGTAGGTACTTCCACAGCCTAGCAATGTCAGAAAAGGCTCGAGAGAGGCACTGCATCAACCCGAGAAGTCACTGCATTCATCAAGCACACGATACAAGAGCAGTTCTTGGTAAAACATACGGAGAAATCTGGTTTATGATGGTTTTATTGACTATCTACTCAATTCCAAAATTATACTAAGCTCGAAAAAAAAAACGATAATACCGCGTACGGTCCAAGGACGTAGTACCATGCTACTCCAGCTCAAGAAGAATGTTGTTTGGGTGGAGGAGCTGAACTTCCCAAATCCCAAAGATGATGAGGTTATTGAGTAGGTTGTAAGGAGTGAAAGGAGTTTTGCTTGAATGGCGGCCAGTGTGGTGGCGACGGGTTCGAGTATGGCGGTTGTGATGGCAGGAACTTCTCACTCGCCCATGATGATGAGATTGTTGAGTAGGTTAATTGCCAAGAATATCGGCCAGTGTGGTGGTAATGGGTTCGAGCATGGCGCCTGTAATACGAGTGGAAGATCGGCTGGACTTCTCGCTCGCCAAGGATGATGAGGTTGTTGAGTAGCTTGAGCACCAAGGATCTCGCTTGTTCTGCTCAAAGTCTCGAGACGTTGAGGCTGTCGAATTTGCCACAGCTGTCGAGAACATTGGAGCCTGCCAATGCTGCTGCTTATGTTGTTGAAGCAGATGAAGTGAAGAAAGCCTGAGATAGAGGTGTTGAGGCTGAATCTCATCTCGACGTCGCAATCGCCCGCTGAGCTGCACAACCTCCTCCTGGCTAGCACTTTCAGCTTCTTTGTTGCGGTGGCGGGTTGCTGCAGATCCCACAGATTGTTGAGCTTGCTCTTGCTGTTGCTCCAATATTGGAGGAACCGTAGAAAGCACTCTAGAGGACTGGCCAGAAGTCTTTCATTGGAGTCCTTGTCGAAACGGGTGTAGATATAGAGTTTCCGCCACTTCTTGATTCTTGTTGATAAGGGCTCCACCAGTGAAGGTTGTTGAAGGCGCAGACTGCCGATGTTGCTGAGAAAGCTGGAAGAGGTCGAGTCCAAGACGTTGAGGAGGACTGACGTTGGGAGAAAACACCCGGAATCGACATAGAAATAGCGTAGATGTTGATCGAGTGCAGTGGTTGTCGTCATCCTTGAAGGCGAGGGCTCTGCAAGCACTAGTAAGAATGAGCCATTCAAGCTACGGAAACTGCTGAAGTCCTCATACGACAGTATGACAACACCGCTGCTTTGTCCACAAGTACATCAAAACTACCATGAGGCATTGCCAAGCTTGGGCCTTTGTACTCATTGTAGGGCGTGACAGTACGATGGTAGCCAAACTGAGCTGCGGTGAGGTCGAAAGCAAACTCACGACCGTCGCCGACTTTGATCAGCCAGAAAATGTAAGAGCACTGCAGCTCCACAAGTTCGTCGAAGCTACCATGAAGCGTTACCAAGCTGAGGCCGCAGTCGAATCCAGACACAAAAATCGAGGACGATCAATCGGAGCAGGTTGGTCACGATTGAGGAATGGTGGAGAGTCGATGATTGAGCCTTTGCATGAGAGCTGATAGTGCTGGATCTGCTCCATGAAACTCCAAGCTTTGCATGCACCCATCGTTCGGCAATCCGCGAGAATCCATCCAAGTCTTCCAGCAAACCATCAACCAAACCCAACTCCCAGACGAGGCAATAGGACTAGCAGCAAACTTCGATCTCGGTGTTGGGCTTCCCTCGTCTTTAGTACCGGCCAGTAAGCTCATCCATATATATAAAGAAAGAAACATCAGGTCACCAAAGACTGCATGCGCCCATCTGTGCCGCTGAGCTTCTGGTTTCAGTCTCACCAGGAGGAATCTTGATGCACCTCTCGTACTTCCGAACAGTGCACCAATGGAGAGTATCGCGCTCGCACGGTCTGGTTGTGGACTCTATCATGCTCTGATAGGTGCGAGGGGCCTTTTCGAAAGGTCCTTTCACGGTGCTTGGGAGCATATCCTCGGATAGCATCTGGGTTGGTGACTGCCTTGTCACCTGCTGGTTATTATATTGGCGTGCATGACATGGTTTGGCAGCACTCCAGGCAAGGGCGCGAGCTGCTTCCTAGTCGACACTTTTGACCTTTTCACAGCACTTCTTATCGTGGTACTCGGAGACGACACAAGCTCATACCAGTCCCATCCTGCAGGTATCCAGTGAGTTGTGTGCCGGTTAATGACTGGTGGGTTGCCAACGATGGTCGCTGACGACTCCTGGTGAGTCGTGTCGTTGGGGCTTCCGTAGCAATCGACCAAAGGTTCTGGTGCCGACGATGGCGCTGGTGGGCAATTCCACTCGACGTAGGCAGTGGCTGACTCCAGATGAACTCCTGCTGGTCCGTATATATTTAATGCGAGCTTGCACACTGGCTATAGCTCGATGTAGAAAGGGGTTTCTCGTTGCTGGCAGTTACAGGCACCGCACATCTTGCTAGAAGCGCATCATCAGACTGGAAACTCTAAGGCTGTTGAGTCTACCCTATCTCTGTGCTTGCTGTTCTGGTGCCGGAGAAAGCTCAACCAGTTGCCAGCAAGACGTTCTTTGGTACCCAATGGTACGCATGCCGGGATGCTGCTCGATGATTTCAGATGTTGTAGAAGCGAGGATGAGGTGTGAGGACCTCCGTGAAGATTTTGTCCTTGATTTCAAGAGGGAGGTTGAGGAGGGGAGAGGTTGACATCCCAGTAGACATAGACCGACTGTTCGAAATCATGCTATGCTACAGCCACACATCATGGACGCAGACACCGCCTAACATTCCAGCTCCAACAGCACCACCACCAGTATGGGGTATAATGTTGAATATTGGGGTGCTGGATCGAAGATGACGTGGCTGCAAGCCTTCTTGTTCTGGGGGATCTGATGACACCTCGAATGTGTAGCAAGGGTCCAACCAGTCAACAACGTGATGAGGTGGATCAGTAGACCACAGGAATTTTCACTTTCTTCCAGTCGATGGGACGTTGCCCCTCGATGATTGAGAAGAGGACGGTCGTTGGGGGACCTGATGAGGTCCCACGCAAAATCGCATGGCATCTGGTGCCGGCGCCACCTCTTGATTTGGCTGCGCAGGGGCCAGATCTCCACCTACAATGAACTTGTCGGCAATGTGTCCAAGATATATATATACGAAACTCCTCACAATGTGAGTCGCTTCTTCTTCTCTTCGCTCTCCGGCTAACGATGAGCTGGCCAGCACACTACTGTTACGTGGCGGTGTAACGTGTTCGCTTGGGGCATAATGTTGACCACGAGTCTCTGAAGCAGGATCACGCCTCTTAGCCGGAAGCGACATGAAGGGGTATATTGTTGCGACTGAGACCAGGAGCCAAGATCGACTGGAACGTTCGCTTTCGGCTCCCTTTCCATTTACCAGCCGCCTTGGAGGAGGATACTTTGTAGCAGACGATTGTTGCGAGTTGGTGCGGGCAGGTACAAGTGAATGCTTGTCTCCGCGTTGTCGTGCCATTCAAGCTGTCACCTCTTCACAAGAACAACAGCAACTCCGGATATATATATATGAGACACTCATGCTTGTACTGCGAGGGTCGTATTTGTTGTAACGAAACAAGCCAGACTCATGTTATGGGTGTTTGTCTAGCAGCATTCAAGCAGAGATGCTCAGAAGTTGGTGATAGTGACGTTGAGGGAGGTTCCTCCGCTGTGATGTTGTTCAAAGAGAACCAGTCGCAAAAGCGGCTCTGATCGAGCAAGAAGTGACTCGACAATCGAGCACAAGTTATCCTTCACAAGATATGTTACGACACCAATACAGTCACAATCACACAGAACAGCAAGACAAGCAGAGAGCGGCTGTTGTCATTACAAGAGTGCGAGAATTGTGATGGAGAAAGCGTGCCATCATCTTGGTACCATTCGCAATCTTCCATGGGTTGTCCTTGGGATGCACGCTCGTTCCCGCGACCAGGAAGGGATCTGGAGGGTGTGGCGGCTGCCATTCCAGAGCTCATACTGCGGCATTTGCAAAGTCTGCTTGAAAGTATTACTGTCGAAGGCTCAACACACGCGGCAGTGATCGAGCAAAAGTGACTCGAGAGCGGAGCTAATGGTATTCTTCACAAGGCAGATTAGCACACCTTTACAGGCACGTTCCTCAGGAGCTCGTACCACCGCATCTGCGAAGTCTGCCAGAAAGTATCCTCGTCAAAGACACACCGGAAGCGGCAGTGATCGAGCAAAAAGTGACTCGAGAGCTAGCGAGCTAATGGTATACTTCACACGACGGATTAGCACCCAGTACAGACACGATCCATGTCGTATACGCCTCTGACAGCATGCAACGAATCTGGGCACGTCGGTCCTTGCAAGCGTCTCCAGATGACTTTCTAGATCTCGCAAAGCACATTGTCGAACGAATCGTATATCCCATTCGAACGCTAGACGGTGAATTTCCATACATATTCCAAATGTTGTATGGTCTAACTGTCTGTGAGTGTCCCGGAGATTGCGACCGTGGATGGCTGCGCGATTGGCACGGACTTGAAGAGATTGTGGAAATGTTGTGATTGCTGTCTCAGTAAAGACGAGCCACAGATACCGGCACATCCAGCATAAAAGAACTGGCAGCCGGCTTGACCCATTGCACCCGTTGAACATATTCCAGATGAGCCTGGCGACTCTGAATGTTGTGATATATATACTTCTGGTCTTGCCCATATTGGCGCCAGAATTTGTGGATGACGTTCGCAGCCACCACCTGCTTCCGGAAATACGCCACTCCTCGCACCAGTTCTGGCCTTGCTGGTAGTTGTGTGGAGTCTGCTGGTTGTGCCGATGATGGCGCTGGTAATGCAGAACGGATCCTAAAGAGAAAGTTCTCGGGAAGTGGATAGGGGATAGGGGGAAGGGTGAATTGATAGCCAGGTGGACGTGGCGGATACCGCTACTACCATCAGTTCTGATAGTGCCATCCCTCCTCAGGGCGCCTGGTCGAGGCCCACCAGAACTGGGAGAGGGTTGGATCATCATCGATTCCCTCTTCTTTGGAGCCATGTCGATTGACCGAGGAGTATCTCAATCAGGGATTTGAGAGATGTGAGTGGTTTGATGAGGACTAACGAGACAAAAGCATGGTGTGTGGTGTGTTGTTGATGATGCCCAACCTTCTCGAAAGCGTCATCGCTCCCACCAGAATCGAGGCTGAAGCCCGTGTTGGATTAGGCGAACGTGGGCCGACAATCGGTCGTCGAGGAGTGGTTCAGAATCTGCCCTCCTTCGTGAGATATGAGGGGTCCAAGTCCCATGAGATGCCTATGCGAACGGGTGCTTGATGGGCTCACAGAGTAGACAGTATTAATATCGAACATGATGCTGGTGTTTGGAGGCATGCTCCGATTCTGGAAGCACCGTATAAAACACTCCAAGGGACCGGCCCAGAATCTTTTGTTGATGACATTGCCATCGAAGTCTGGGCCAGGTGATAGCCGGTTGTCTTCCCTAATCAGCGCTGGTTAATGTTGTACTTGGTTGTGAACAACGCGAAATAGTAGAGTTCCTCTACAGGTACATTTATTCCGAGATTTGCCACCCTGGCTCTCAGATTGAGCTTTCTTGGTAGAATTGTACCAGCCACATCACCGTCTCCAGGCATGTTGTTGTAGTGGTGAGAGAGACATCTCTACCAGATATATATAGGCTGTCATCTCACCTCAAGTCTGGCTTGTTCCAAGAGGTCTATCGACGACGAAACCAGACCGAAGCTGAGATGTTGAGCGGATAGAGCGAACGCTCTGCCGCTGCTCACTGCCAGTGTTTATGTGAGAGAATGCTTCGAGTCTCATTTAATACCTTAGGTCAGACGACGACGTGGTGAGACGAAAAGTGAGATGAGGCCTAGAAAGTCTTGGCTCTTGGCCTCTGACTATCTGATCGTCGGTGTGGTTGTTGTCGACCGGCCTTGGAGGAAGAGGTGCTGTGACGGGGCGATCCATCTCCTCCGGACTACGCTGGTTAGCACACCGAAGGTGGCAGCACGATGAAGGCAAATTCGTATCTCGTCGCGGAGATGGCGTGATAGAGTTGATCATGTCGAGAGGACCACCGTAACGAGCAGCAAGAACTTCTTCCTTTGTGTGCTCCGAGAAGATATATATACTTCTGGTCTTACCCATGTTGGTGCCAGGATATCGGGTCGAGTCCGATGTCTTTGCGAAGTCCTCGATGGTGCGTTGTGGTGGCGCAAGAGGATCGAATTGACTGAGGAGGCACCTGTTGAGCTCGACAAGGCCAGAGGCTTTAACGAATGGAGACCAACCAGCAGTGTTTTCACAGGATATCTGTTCAATTCTTCTTCCTGCATCTCTCGTAGACGTCGGTTCTTCTCGTCTTCAAGAGGCGATCCAAGGCCAGAGGTACGTTGCCAGGAGCACTCACGCCCAAAATGTTGGGGCGGCGACCCCAGACGGCTTCTGGAATCCATCTTGAGTGTGCTCATACGTTCGGGTTGAGTTCGTTGGATTGTCCAGAAAGCATCCCATTGAACTCCTTCGCCGTCTTCTTGAACTCCTTGGCCGTTATCCAGGAGCCAGCACCATTCTATTTTCCACTATTGTTGCCTGGACCGAAACATTTTCATGAAGTCAGTCTAAGATCCCCTAATATTCCACATGAATGAGCCGGAGCCAGCAGTAGATGTGGTTGATGGTTGGTGCCGGTGGAGTGCGTAGGGTGCCGGAGGACCAGGATACCAGATAGCACTGCTGAGGTTCTCGGCCTCAAGGTGTTCGCCGGATATACGGCCAGCACATCCTTCCAGTGCATGGCAGCCTATGCAGGGTTGTTAACCTGCGGAACGATCTTTCCACGCCGGCGCATGAGCCCCAGTCAGACTCGACCTTCGAGTCAGGCTTTGCAGACTTACAAGGGTCGTATATATATAGCATCTCTGTTCCGGAGATGAGATGCGGATTCGTCTGGACTTACACCACACCGCACCATCATGTAGATGTGGATGCCGGACGAGAAACTGATCTGTGTTTGAGGATGGGTGTAGATGGGGAAAGGTTTTGGTGCATGAGCTGACAAAACATTCGGTGAAGCGGTGAACGTTCTCGACTCGCGTGTCGACAACAACAAGAGTCTCAAGATCTTCCATCGAAACAGATATGGTGATCTGCTCACCACCTCTGATTGTCACAATGCAATCGTGCCTGATCGCGCTGATGCTGGAGCTGGTGCTGGGATGTGGTATAATAGTCTCCACGCGAGGAATCCGGACATCAGATGGTTTGCTGACCGCGTGAACACTTCGGCGAGGTTCTCGGCGCTGTGCTCATGCCACCTCGATTCTGCTGCTCGTTCCAATACTGGCAATGTCCTTCCTTCCTCGTCATGTCAGCAGACCGAACCAGATGGCGTATCTTCGGCGGCAGCCTGCAATAGTGCTGTTGTTGAGCTCGCAGAGATGTTTCGAAGAACTGATGGTGGTGTTGTTGTCTTGCAAGAAGGACAACATTGGAGTAGCGAGGCGAGGTTGGCAGGGCAGTGTGTGCTTGTCGAACTCCCAACGAAGTCGTATCCAGCTGTGATATATATGTCAAATCTCGGCCTTGAAAGAGAGATGAGCTTGTCGATGATATGGTGTTGCTTTCGGTCAAGAATAGGCTGTGTCGAAGCTGTCGATGGCGTAGATGCTGGAGAATACCGAAGCAGTGGAGACCTTGCTGTGAGTTTGCCGATACTTAGCAGACTTCGACAACGGCCCCAATCTCCTTCCAAACTTGATGGTGATGGCCTTGGCTTGCCATCCTGCTAAACCCTGAATCAGGGTGAGGATCTCCACAAGTTGCCGCAGGCCATTGATGCCTTGATCGTCGGTCCTCCTCATGATGAGGTTGATGCCATGTGCTCGAGCCATGTTGTTGAGACGGCTTGTCTTCTCTCTGTGTCGACTACCAGTCCTTGTTCTTCAGCGTCGAGGATTCTGGTGATCTCTCTATCCCCATTGTAGATGTTCAGGGATGTGGTGTGGTTTATGGTGTACCAGAACTCCGTGTTGAGGCTGATGATTGACACGACTATGACGATGCAGTTGATCAAGTGTTGCCTCCAAAAGCTCGGTGGAGCGCATACCAACCACGAGAGAGTATGTGCAATGTTCACCACCCAGTCTGAGCAGGCTCCAGATCGATCTCTCCCTCCAGCGGTGCTGGGATACTATTGACCTGTTGAGGATTGATAGTACCGAAGTTGAGGTGACCCCATCCAGGCTAGCAAGAGACGAAATCAGAAGGAAGATGATGCCAAGGATGATAAGCTCTTTTGCTGCCATCTGACGTTCCAAGGCTCCCATCTCCAATCCTTTGGCTCGTAGAGAGGTGCTGGCCTTCCTCTCCATCACTGGTAGTGATGATCGTTGTATACTATTACAAGGTCAGTGATTAAATTATCAATGTGACTGACAAAGGACTTACTATAATTGTGTATATATTATCAAGAAAAAACAGGGATCTGCAAGAAAGGCAGAGAGCTTCGTCGAGCCCTTATATACTATGAACAGGTCAGTGATCGAATCTTGCCGCCATGTAACAAAGGACTTACTATAGATTTATGATCACTTCCGTCTAGTAGAGGAATGAGCATGTGCGCTTGCAAGAGGTTATTTGCCAAACTCCTGGAACACGATGATGAACTTACTACAGGACTATGTCCGTCGCATGTTCCTTCTCACCTTCATGGCAAGCTGGTTCAACATGCCTGTCCTCCTCCGCACTTCTTGAGCTTGGCCACGGCAGTTGGCTAGTACTGAAGACTGGAGCAGTCAAGACGACATGAGGTGGTGGTTGATTCACTGCAGAATAAGAGAAGAGAGACATCTCCACCGTGAGGTGGTGGTCGATTGAGAACAACAGGAAGATGAAGAGGCAACCTCGAGGTAGAAGAGCAGTTATATACTGGAGGTATGGAATGGCTAAGCGCCTGACCAGCTGTGTTCGCATCATCACCACATTGACAAACGCAGGAATGAATGTGTCTGAAGATGAATGTGTCTGGAAGTGGGTCAGCCTAAGCGCTACAAAACACGCATTCACTAACGGAGCACTAACCGTGATCAAGCTAAGGTGGATTTGGTGAATGATGATCTTACTGATGGTGTAACAGGTCACCCAAAAGGTCGCTAGCTTGACTTTGCAGCGTTTAGAGTCAACTCCCATCTCCACAAAAGGCAACAATTGGCTTCTTCGATTTGTCCTCCGGCGACTCTTGTTGTTCATTTTTTCCATCTGTCTCCTTTGGGTGGAGCTTTGAGCAAATATTGCCGCATCAAGTCGCTCATTGCAAAGATCCTGGCTTTCGAACACGTCACGTTCGGCGAAAGTCTCTGAATTGCTAGTTTGCCGTCCCTTTTCTGGGGGACATTGTTGTTATTGTCGAGGAGAGATCGTCGAAGAAGATTTGTGAGGATTCGAGGAGGTTTGTAGAGGATTTGGGGCCGAACGCCGCATCCTCGTAAGTGATCGGAGGGACAGGTTGCCCATTATTGCTAGGTGGATGCCACACCACTGCCCGCCGTTTCAGTGCCATTCCTCCCAATAGTGTCGTGGTTCAGGTCCAGGAGGCGACTGCGGCAGTCCACTCACAGATTGTCTAGTAGATGCGGAGGATTGGCTGTAGGGCGAACAACCACTCACTCATCATGATGAAGTTGATGAATCTAGGCATCCAGTTCGACGAGTGATCCTCAAACATCTCCCAAGCTTCTTTTCCTTGGGTGGTGGGCTGTATAGCCGAACTGTCAATGTTAGTAACATGATCGTCCTGTTGTTTTTTCGAAACACTTACTATATATAGACTTTGGTTGAGAACATCTCCCTCCCCTGCCCGCAACGCAGTGCGGAACAGGGGTGGGGGCGTTCACAGAGTCGAAGACGTTAATGAAGGTTGTGCGATCCCCAAAAAGACACATTGCGCTTGTTGCGTCGCATCTGGTCTAATTCTTGGTTTGTTGTTTTGTTGGCCACGAGTTGAGTGTATCAACACATCCAGCAAAGGAACAGTGGGCGCCAGATTTCACCAATCTCCTGGTGACTGTCTTTGCAGGTTTATCCTCTCGACTCATGTTGTAGTCAGATGCCGCAAGACTTTCGAGTTCTGTTCCAGGATGCTCACGCCTTGTTTCATTGAAGTCATGGATTTCTTTGTACTCGGATTGTGGATCATGGTGTGAGGCTGCGAGAGATTACGACCATAAATGGCTGCGAGTACGATGCGCACTGCTGGTTTATACGTTCGAAGAGATCGTGGTTACCAGATCATATGTCGGAAATGCATTTTGTAAGCAAAGAAATTGTCGTCAAGTTCATCAGTCAATGTCTTCAGCGGAAGGATGAAGGCATCTAGGGGTAAGAAGAAGAGATCTAGTCTCCACTGACAACACCGCTACTTTGTAAACAGTGCGAATCCGTTCGCACCGTAGTGTACTATGTTCATACGTGCGAAGAGATCGTGGCAGGATAGTGCCTGAGGTTGACAGGCTTGATGAGACCTCAGGATTTCCAGACAGAGAGCATGGAATTGCTTCAGCACGTCTCCATGGCTGCAAAGATATAACCCTGGCAGCCAATGAGGAAGTCGTGTGGTGTGCCGACGCCATCTTCGCAGGGTGACCAACACATGCAGAGGCCATCGATCTTTCTCTTTGCCACAGGAACGATGTCGATGTTGATGACAGAATCCACCAGGTAATGTATATATAAGAGGTAAGAAACCCGAAAGTGGCTTCTGAGGCAGACCTGGCAGCTTCCCAGCAAAACCATCATGCATTGAATGCACAATCCGATGTCGTGATTGTGTATTGCTGCCTTCGCTTCTTGTATCCGAAGTCCGTATGTCGTACCAGCAGGAACAAACAGCAGATCCTGCGGCAAGTCGTCGAAAGCCTGAGATGATGCGAAGCTGTTGTTGAGGTCGTGCTGGTAGTGTTGATAGAAACAGGCACCTCCAGAAAGATGAAGGCATCGAGGGATAAGAAGAAGAGGTTTACTCTCCTTTGAGAACACTGCTGCTTTGTCACAGTTGTCGTCTTCCAGGATCCAGATGAAGTCAACCTTAAAGTATATATAAGATGATCTAGAATCGTGCGTGCGAGCTACACACTGACGATTTGCTCTATGTCCAGAGCACTTGCTGGGGCTCGTGTGAGTCGGTGAATGTTATCGAAGACAGAACCACATAACGTGTTACAGGTATGTCTCTTTTCTGAAGAAAACCTGAATGTCCTTCGATGATACTGAAGAGGAGCGCCACCTATGGATGTCAGATACATTCAAAAAGCAGTAGAGCGTAGAGTGATGGCTTACCTTCCCAGCCTCGGACCATGGTCTGACGCCGCCCTTAATTGGAGTCTCGCTAGACACGCTGCTGATGACTGTCAGCTTTAGTGAGCTAAGTGCTTCATTCATGCGTCGAAATGAAAGGACTCACTTGGATGTGTAGAGTGCTAGAGTGAGCCGTGACCTCGTGGGACAAAGGCCTGAAACCTTTGACAAGGTGGTCCATTCCGGCAATTGAGCCCGAGCAGACAGTCGATCGTTTCGAAAATTTCATGGCAGCGACAAAGTGTCAATGATACCATTGAACTGGGCCTTCTTGATGCCACGCACGCAATCAGCCAAGAATATCACTATAGCAGCCGACACAAGCTTCCAATCTGACTTTGCAGACTTCGACAACGGTTTCAAACACCTTCCAGACTCGATAGTGATTTGTGAGTGCCTTCCCGAAGTTTGGCAAGCTAGGCAATGCTGGAGCCAAGCTTCTGACGATTGTGCTTGCTGCTTGCTTTACCAGCTTTGGATCCTGCGTTCTGGCGCTTGGAAAAGCTCCTGAACTTTGGTCGTTGACAGATGAGAACATCCTGATGCCGCAAGTCTGTGAGGTACTGATGTTGCAGCACACTGTTGGTAGGACAAAATCGGCGCAGTGAGAGAGCCAAACAGCACACTATGGGGTGTGAGGACCTCCGTGAAGATGATTGTGTTGCACGGACAACAGGACAAGAATTGGATTATCTGCTGTGAGCCTCGCCGTCATCGAAACCCTGTGAGCTCAAGTCGCCACACGAACCAGAATAGCAAGCAAGCGAGCAGCAGTGCAGAGTCGTTGATTTGCAAAGACGGCAGCCAAGCAGTCAGTCATGAGCGAAAGCGGTGAGAGCTGGCCCCGATCCGAAAGTACCCTTGTGAGGGCTTCCCTGCCACTCATGTTGCCATCCCAATGCAATCATGTCATCGTGATCCTCAAGCTCCTCGTGCCGTCTGACATCTTGCGTACTACCGTGCCGCCACGTGAGCAAGAAAGGCAGAGAGCGGCGATGTGCCACCAGTGATCTCGCTGGTCGAGCGAGCTTGAGTGTGAACCCTGTGGGTAAGGTTAGTGACAACTACTCAGAAAAGAATGGAGAACATACTGACCCAAAGATATATATATAAAAATCCATCAACTTCGAAGGAAGGTGCCAGGTGAGAGGCGGTCGAGCTTCGAAGTTGGCGAGGGTTGTCGTTGAAACCCCCTCCCCTACCTCCTCCGTAGAGGAGAAGAGGGGTGGGGGCGGTGGAATGATGTGCCCCCCTCAGCAAAGTTGTTGTTGTTGCTGAGGCAATACTGGCCGATGTTTCTCGAAGACCATCTCTTGACATGTAAGAAGTGACTTGCGAGCGAAGCTGGTGTCAAGATCCTGTTTAACATTGACGCCATTGAATTGACGTGACTGTGGTCTCGACTTGCAGACAGTGACTCGAGAGGAGTAATATCTTCTCAAGTTTAACAGTGGAGAGGTTTGAGGTTGTGGTGGGAATCTCATTGGCGTGTTCCTGTTGATCGCTGGCAGTTCGGGATGCCAGTAGTGATGATGAGGCTGTTGACGAGGTTGCTCGTTACGAACAAAGCTCCCAAATTGACTTCTTAAACTTCTCCCAGTCAACCACAACATGGATGTCCCTAGGAGCGGTCATCTCTTGAATTGTTGCTTTGTCGGCGACGAGAGTTGGAATCAGCACATCCAGCACGACAGCAGTTGAGCTGTTCGCAGAGAGTGGCACACAAGTACAGGCGCAGCTGAGCTTGATGTCTTCGCGGACAAGACGATGACTCTGAGATGGACGCCTTCAGCATATGGTAGTACGGTATGGACTTGATGGGTCGGGGCGTGTACATCCCTGCTGCAGCATAGATGTCCTTGAGCTTCATTTACTGCGGAGGCGTCAACAGTAAAACTGCGAAGACAAGCACATTGTGGGCACCATCGAGTAAGCCACTTGTGATTCAATCCAGAGGCACCCAACTTCCTCTTGCTCGTCACGGTCATCCATGCGGTCACGCTCAGCATCACATCCGTTGCCGAAACGTGGTTGGTGACGTTACGGATTTCGACGACATTCTTGAACTCGAACCATTCGTCCACGAAATGGCTGGGGCTGCAAAGATGATAGGTTGGCAGTGTACTATGAAACCACATGCCGTACTTGTACTCCCTGCAGCCAGGATTGCCCACCATCGACTTCCTACAAAATGCGCGGTTCTCCTCGTCGCCTACTAGCATGATGTGCACCCTTGGGACCGGTTCATTGAGCTGACATGTTTGATTGAGCTGACATGTTTGGCTGAGCTGGCACGTTTTATTGAGCTGGTGTAAGTGGCGCTCATAATGCTTAATGCGGATATTCATGTGGTCGTGCCTGAAGTTCGTCACCTTGCCCTGTGTGCCGAACTGTACTGTGAGGAGCCGGCTGCTGTTCGCTGCAGTTATCCAATCATTGTACTCTCTGCCGACGATCCTAGTCACCTTGACGAAGGGATGCATTCACACTAGCACTGCGCGTGCTTCGTCGTAGATCTGGTGGTTGACGGCACAGCTGGCACTGCACCGAGGATTTTGGTAGAGATAGGCACAGATCCGCACATGATGCTTGACATGGATGTTCATATGGTTAGTGTCTGAAGCTCGAAGCACAGAGACATGTACTGCACACCAGGTTGTGTTATAGCCATACTCAAAGTATTGACCGCCGTCAGTCATGCTTATAGGTCGGGAGGCGTATATATAAGGAGTCCAGTACAGATTTCATCGTCCTGAAGACTCCGCGAGTGGTGTTGGGCTTGTAAGAGGCGACGCGAGCCCAGCAATCAATGCGAACGCGCTCAGCTTTCAGCAAGAACCAGCATGCGATGTATGGTAGTTTAGATCTTCAGAAGTCGAGATTGAAATTGGCGCTGAAAGCTTGGCTGGTCAAATATATATATAGTGAAAGGATGCTGAAGATCCTTGTGGTGAAGGTGATGAATTGAGGAAGACCTCCAGTCGAGCTTGAGAGTAGTTCTGTCCTTGCTCGGGGTTGAAGTAGTGCTTTTGGAAGAAGTGCTCCTCATGAGGGTAACAAGACCAGGAAACGTGACCAGAATGAAGACTATGCAGAGGAAATCAGTGTAAAGCTGAAAGACAGAACAGGCTCAGTTCTTGCGGTGGTGCTTGAGGTTGTTGGACTGCTCAACCTTCTCGTCTTCGTCGGCCTCCTGCTCGTGCTTGCGCTTCTGCGGTATGGGTCGCTTGCTGTTGCCTACCTTGTTGCTCAAGTCTACTTCTTTTCTCTTCTGCCAGTTCGGGAAGATATTCTCTCGCCAGTCTTTGAGGTTGATCACATAGCGCGGATCGTCTTTGGAGGTAGCGACATGAGTTCCAGCACGGCTTCCAGTAGCGATAATCTTCGCAGCAACTCGATTGGCTTGAGCAGAGAGAGCCTCTTTTTCGCGCTTCTGGTCAGAAAATGTTGTGCTGAATTCTTCGAACAAGTCATCTTTGTGGTAATGACCTTCAAAACGATACCACCAGAGTTGTAGAAATTCGATTGCGAGTTCGTCGTACCTGGGACCACCCTTCTCAACCTCGCCGTACTGAGTGGCACCTTTGTTGATCTCTCGGCGGCGACACTGCTGCTGCCACTTCAGTGCCATGTTGCGAGTGCAGATGTGATTGATGTACTCTTCTGGTATGTCGTTGTCGAATCGGTCAACGTATTTGCCATAGCCGTCAAAATGATACTCTAAGACGAACTTCTTGAAGTCCTCCATGCGGATACACTCGTCGTCTTTGCAGTCTTTCGATGGCTTCCATTCTTTTGTTTTGGACTTCTTGGTTGAAGATACTTTTTCCATCATGAAGTCTGCTGGAGTGGTAGGCATGGACAAGGAAGTAGGAGTCCGAGCTTGCATGGTAGAGGTGAGTGCTCGAAAGCCTGCAGCATAGTCGGAAGGATAGGTCATGAGTTGATTCAGCGCTTGTTTGTGATTGTCCAGTAAGTCGATCTGGTGAGTCGCATGAAGCGGATGACCTACAGGAATCCAGACAATCTCAATCCCGTAGTCGTAGATCTCGCGTGCTTCGGGCAAGTCTGCAGTACGATCTACAATGGTAGAATCACGCTCACGCTCTTTAAGGATGCTCTCACGCCATTCCGGGGCTCTCTTGACGACGTATTGTAGGTCACCAGCTTGAAATGGCTTCCCTTGGCGACGGTATAGCATTTGAGCTAACACTGCATGTGTTGGCAACGCATAAGACCATCGCCCTGGTGTTATGATAGTAGAGGTGTAATCGTTGAAGTTGACTATGAAGAAGGTTAGCAAATGCCATGAAATTGTTTCAAAGTACTTACGTCTTGGATCAGTCGTGATCAAGTCAAGGTATTCATTGTTGGCTCTCTCGTTGACAAGCTCCACACCAGTCTCAGGTGCTCTTGGAAGCTGATGCTCAGCGAAAACACGTCCTCGAGCTGTAACGATTGGCCGTGGATCGTGATTGTTGACAGCTGAAATTGGTTGCTCTGGACTGGTAAGGTGAGGTGCTTGAGCTGCCAGTGTGGTTAGCATGTCCAGTCTCCGCCACCAGAAAGACTCATCATCACCTTGAATAGCTTGCTGTTGGAGAGAGGCTTGTTGTTGAAGAGAGGCTTGTTGTTCAAGAAACGCTTGTTGTTGAAGAGAGGCTTGGTATTGGCGAATGGCTTGTTGTTTGAGAGCGGCTTGGTATTGAAGAGTGGCTTGGTATTGAAGAGTGGCTTGGTATTGGAGAGTGGCTTGTTGGAGAAAGCCTTGTCGTTGGAGGATAGCTGACCTTGGATCTTGAGAAGAACGTCCTTGAACGTGATGAAATGGTAAGATGAGCTGGTGAGTATCGTTCATGACTTCGTCTTGCTGATTCTCGCTCGCGACCAGCGCTGAGCTTGAAGTGTTGCGTGACATGATGATCAAAGAGGTGATTTGAGGTGATTTTGGTATTTTGGGTAAAGAGCGTGAATGAAGAACAAGAAGATGAAGCTTTCAACTATGAGCTGAGATTCTTACTGCGTGATTGTAAAAGCGTTCTGGAAGGTTTGGAAAGGACAGTGTGGTGATGGGTTTGAAATATAAGAGAATGAAAAGAGGATGAGGAAAAGAGGAAAACGAAGACGAAAAAGAAGAGGGGATCAGCTGTCTTATATCTTCGACGCGTCAGGAGGGCAGCTGTCAGAGCCAAGCGCCCGATCATTGCACAATAGCTCTGGCTTTCCGGACCACTCTCCCAATCTGGACGAGCGTTGAGGTAAGAGCTCTCTTCTGTGGATATTGTTCACGATGAAACACAGCATTGCGTAGCGATTTTGAAAAGTATCAGGCTGAGGAGGTGAATGTCTCTTTGTGCTAACAGCGCTAGAGGTACACAATAAGATGGTGGTGGTGAATGAGGACGTGTGCTACGTTGAATTCTTTGCTTTGATTGGATCAGCTAATTATCAATGCTTGTTCCAGGTGCACAGGCTGACTAAGCGCCTGCACAATGCTCTTGTCTTTTTCTGGAAGTCATGGCCGCTTTGTTGACTGGGATGAAAGAGCAGATCTTCTTTGCTTCTGGTTTTTTATTCAATCTCGAATCGTGGAGATTGTACTTTCCGAAACATGGAGCGGCATGAGCGGGGCACTGTTCGTTGACGTTATGGATTTCTCTAGAGCGTGGTGAGCTTGCAGATGTCACGTCCGCTTTATTGAATGGTCATAAAAGCGCTAATTTTCTTTCATCACCACTAAGAATTTGAGGAATTCCAAATTTCGCTTTGATGAATTTTAGTAATAATTGGACTACATCTGGTAGTCGCAGCTGGACTAAGACTGCTCTGAGCTCCATATTACACGAACGAATACCATTGTAGAGCATTCACGAGATAGCAAAGGTCAATAATAGCATTCGCGTTCAAATATCTGCGCCATGCGTCAAATTGCCGTTCTTTGTGAGTTTTCTTCAGATGATGAACCCATTACGGGTTATTACGCTTCGCAGCTGTTGGCTAGAGTCTTGATCTGTGAACATGAGATTTCAGGAGGCAGATTGGGTGTGGATGTAGGTGTGATCTGTTTTTCGAAGAGAAGAAAGGAAAGTTTCAAATCGAACAAAGCTTCAGACACTAACTGTCTTTCACTTGGCAAGTCATGATATTATTAGGGCCAAGGTTTCGTACTCTCAAATATCATGATGGGATCATGCGAGTGTTGTCGGTTGTTGTTTAAGATTTAACAAAGAACTCACTGGGGACTCAAACCAAAGGGTGCAGGAAATTCGGACTAAATGCGGCCTTTCTACAACATGCCTATGTTACTGTTTTTGTATTAGTTCGCCTCTGCTACAGGACGAGGTCATGGCTGAGCTTGTGGTGTTTTTGTTCTCGGGATTCGTATCATGGGCAAATGACTAGATTTTTGGAGTCATTTCACTGTACGACCTATCTGACCAGCTTTGTACTTCTTCTCTTGAAGGAAGACTTGCAGCACTACTCTACCACGAGTTGAGCGGCTGCAGGGGATCAAGGAGTAAACAGCTCCTGCGCGGTCTAGTAGTAGCTAGATATATAAAATTCTTTATTTAGTTATGGTAAATCAGAGAAAAGGTTCAGCACATCTTGCGTTGACATACTCGACACCTTGGCATAGTCATCGGTGTGGACTCAGCAGTAATAATCTATTTTGGATCGGATCGTGACGCCTTGTCCCAGAATACTCCTCTCAATGCTCTTTGTTTCTGGCTAAACGCCAGTCAAGGTCTTTCGAAACCTTCCGCCATGACTCCTCCAAAAGGTCGAATGACTAGAAGGGTATCTTCAGGAGTAGTGTAACACTGCCAAACTGGCAGAGAAAGGGAGGCACTTAGATTCTTGACCTTAGCATTGATCACATCTTCTTGCTTGCAGAATCACAAACAGCACCGAAGACAAGCTTTGCCCCACTCGTGTATCTCCTGGTGATTCGAGTGCCTCCTGGTGATTCGAGTGGAGTGCGTCTAATCGTCTACCAATATTGCTCCTTGACACACATCACTTAAGAAAGACTCTTTGTCGACGTCCTAACAAGTGACATTCGAGCTCGGGCGTAACTCCGAGGAAAGCCTACTCAATGCAACAACATCCATCTTCGTCTCAATTATATCGCATAATCTCACACAACACCCATTCTTCCACCATTGACACGTCAACAATTCCATCTCACACCAACCCTCCACTTTGCACCCAAGAATGAGCCTGATTCCCCCCAAACGGCGCCGCAAAAGCACCAAACCAGCCTCACACCTCCCCTCTCACCACCACCAATCCCAACATCCAAACACGCCCGAAGACACCGACATGGACCTAGACCCAGAAGGCACGCACCACACTCCCACAACCTCCGCGCCACCACCCACACCGCAAGCAGCACCACCACTCCCCGCCCTTCTCGCGCTCCCTCTCGAAATCCGGCGCCAAATCTACTCGCACCTCCTTCTCGCACTGCCCACGCATCCAATCCTCTGGCCCAGCGCGCCACTCTCAAAAGACAGGCCACGGACACTACATCCCGCGCTTCTCCTCACGAACCGGCAAATAAACTACGAAGCGACCAGTTTGCTATACACACACAACCGGTTCAGCTTCCACCATCCGTCCGACTGCAACATATTCAGTCACATTTTCGCGCAGCCATTCGCGCACTATGTCAGCTCAGTAGTGTTTCGGATGCGGGATCGGGCGGCGGATATAGCGTTGTGGTGTGGTTATTTTGGGAGTTTGGAGAGGGAGAGAGGGTTGAGGGGGGATATGCCGGGGTTGAGTCAGGTGGTGAGTTCATCAGCGTTGTTCAAAAGAAGGATATATAGGCACATTTGAACTGATATGGAGTGTAGCTTATTTTTGTTGGACAGAATTGGCCTGGCGGAGGGAATTTGGAGCCTAGAGAGGCGTATGAGAAGTGGATGAGGGGGTATGCATTGCGCGAGCTGCGAGATAGTTTGGCGCATGTCGCGCAGGGTCGGACGTCGAGCAATGAGATTGATGTATTGGCTCAAGATCAAGACGACACTGAAGGCGTGCAATCCAGGAATAGCTCAGCGATGTCGAAAGAGACTGCATCATGCGATGTCTGTGTCGTCAGCAGTATACGAGTAGGAGAAAGAGTTTGGGAAAGTCTGGCTGCCGGCTTGGCTGGGGAAGGCGGTGTGGTTACTGAATGTCCGAGAGGTGTGCTGAGGGGGACTGTGGTGGGGACGGTAGATGAGCCAGTGAGGGTTTGTTTGGAGCTTGTTTGTGTTGGGAGGGAGAGGGAGAGGATGTGATGTGGGTGTGTAGGATAGGCATGAGGATGAAATGGCTGTAGCAGGAATCTTGGTGTGCTTGTCACTAGGCTGGCCTGTAGGCAATTCTAGCACGGAATTGCCGTGAGCAGCAGGGAAGTTGACTGCCTTACTACATCCAATAATCACGAGCTATGAGAACATGACAATGACATGGCTGCGCACCGTCATTAGCGAAATAGAGCATTAAAGAACACATTCAAAAGATACCCAAGCATTTCGGGCTGGACATCATATCCACTCTCCATGTACTCTTCCTGTCTTCGTCTGGACGCGGAAAGTAGGTGTAGATCATGCAGATGGTTGCCCAGAAGAAACCATCTCATCACTGCCACCACTATCACCACAACCACGACTCACCCCCTCCCTCCTCTCCCCAACGGCCCTGTTTCTAACAACCTCACCTTCCAGCACAGCTGCAACCTCATGACTCATGACACCAACAAAGCTCTTCCAAGTGTTAGTATACACCAGATACTTGACACTTTCTTCCGCCTTATCGAAGACAGTGACATCGAAGCCAGGAGGGACGTACAGAGCGGCGAGGGAGAGGGGTTGAGCAAAGGTGCGGGGGGTGATTGTTCCATGACGGTTGTTGTTGTTGTTGTTAGTATTTGCGCCGGAAAAAGGTGCAGAATTGGTGAGTAAAAGGTTAGCATTCGACGTCGATCTCGAGATGGAGTTAAAGCTATTTGATGACCTCAGCGTCGTGATTGTGACGGCACTTTGCATTTCCTTCTCCTCGTCATTGTCATCCTTTGTGGCGAGGCCGCCAAGATCAAACAGGGCGATTGGGCTCATGCGACCTGTATTATCGACATTGGCGGCGGAGTGTACAGGTGACGTCCAAGGCGCCACATCAGCTGCATTTCTCAGCTTCTGCATACGACTCTTGATGCGGGATTGGGAGCGGCTGCGGCGAGCACGAAATTCGACAGGGGGTTCGTACGTGAGACTGCTGAAAGTTTGTTCGAGACCTGCGTAGATTTTGCTGTCGACATTGATGTAGCAGCGTGAGGTGGTTGGGCAGACGAGTTCGAAGTAGATGCGGGCGGCATGTTCGAATAATTGTCTTTTTCTTGCTGCCATTGTCTCGACAACAATCTCATCATCAGGATAGGAAGTATGTAATGACCACACCTTCTTGAACTCGCCGACTTCGCGGAGGAATTGGATGTTTTCGGAGGTGAAGTCTTTTGTTGCTGCGAAAATGAAGAGGGGTTGGATGTTGTGTTTGAGGGTGTATTCGAAGGCGTCATAGTCGTTGGCGATTGTTTTGCTTTTGCGGGTGGAGGTGGAGGTGGAGGTGTTTGTGGTGGTTGTGGAGAGATAGGTTGATGTTGTGGAGACGAGGCTGAGGGTTCGTTTGTGGTTGGACCGGTCATTACGATAGATGTCGAGGAGGGGCATGATGAGGGTGGTTGTTTGAAGGATCATGAGGCCTGGTGCGAACCTGCGGCTCATGTTAGGTGAGAGGTTGAAAGATGGGATGGCACTCAGAAGACTCACCACATTGCTGGAAGCCAGTAGGCATTGAAGTCGTTGTAGTTGCTGTACAGAAAAGCAAGCCAAAGGGGTGCTCCTGGAAGACTGCTTGCTGTCAGGAGTGAGCTTGACCATGGTAGACAAGCTTCTACTTACCCACTGATGACTGCCAAACGAGTCTGCAGAGCCCAGTAATGCGTATCTTGGATCTTACGAGTCTTGTAAAGGACGAGAGGACCAAACAACCAAGCCCAAAGGAACTGCCAGATGACTGATGGGATCCTGTAGAATGTTAACAAGTATATCCTTTGTCATAAATGTTCTACTTACCATTCCGCTCCACGTCTACAAGTAAGTTCATCAACATGCTCACCAAACCAGCCTCCTGTAGGATTGAAGCGACGACTACCATGAAACAAGATGGCAGTCAAGAGAAGCTGTTGAAGATTAGTTTTGAAAGTATCACTTTACCAAAGCATGACATACCTGAGCTACCACACCCATGCCAATACAGAAGTAAGTTCTCCTCACATAATCGAGCTGCTTGAACCATTTGGCGAAAGCTCTTGGTCTGAAACTGAATGGCTGCTTCCGATCACTCCAAGTATGAAGGTCGATGAGACAGCGTTGAGCAGTAGCATAAGCCATGAGTCTGACGTTGCTTGCTTGGAAGAGTGCGATGCCAAGAGGAAACACGGTAGACATGATCCAGAACTCATCATTGCAGCTGGAGAATGTGTTAGAAGAAGATAATTGATGGCAACAGAATTGATAACCGACCTGAATAAACCATTCTTACTCAGAGGATAGACAATCCATAAAGTAGCGACGAAGCCATGAATGCCAATGACAGCAATAGCGGTGATGAGAAAGCCACGAATGCGGATAGCAGATGTGCCACGATGATACCAGAGAATACAGAGAAGGAAGAGGACGAAAGAAGTGTAGAGTGTGATGATGATGCTGTAGGCGATGCTGGTTGAAGTGAGGCCTGAAGTCTGCGAGGGAGCGCCGATGGTAGCCATTTTCGGGAGCTGGCTGAGATGGTGAAAGACTGTGTGGTGGTCAAGGTGACAGTCAAATGTGATTGAGCTGTTCGGAGAGGATGAGAACCTTGCAACAAGCGTATATTGCTCAAGTCGATAGCTACGTAGCTAACAAGAATAGAAGAAGCTGAAAGCTAGACGATGGGGAATTAGAAGATTTTACATGCGTGCTGACGAAGTGAAGTGAAGCGTGGGAAGCGAGGGTTGGAGAAGTTAGAAGGTCAAAGCTCAGACGGCCTTGTGCTCTCCTTACTTTCAGCGTTTCCGTCAGCCTAGATTGTACTGTCTATATGGGTGCTCTATGTAAGTAAGATTGACCTGTCGATAACAGAGTACAAGCTATCCTTGAGATGAGTGGTCGTTTGTGCGGGAGGATAATGAGAGGATGGAAAAATGAGGCGGAACAAGGAAGCCAGTCAAGTTTTTTGGTGACGAACGAAGGAAACGAAGCAAGGGGATGTGAAACGAAACGCCTTTGCCATGTTTCTGCCACGAGGCTTAAACACGCGAGAGGGGGCCAATGCTCTAAAGATCTGTGCATGTAGTTCTTCGTCAGTATATAACAGTTGACGAAGCTGCGTAATCTCGAACTTGTCTATACTGCACCTCAGTAGGGTGACTGCATCTGGTCCTTCACCTGCTACGGAGGCTCGACATCAGTAACGGAAGTGAGCGAGGTGGGAGGGCACAATGCAAAAGATACCCAAGTACTTGCTCGGCAAGCCAGACCTTAACAGGCTGGGTATACTTCGTTCATAAGTCAAAACGAGCCGACTGCGTCTAATCCTTGCTCAGAGCCGACTCATAAAATGCCATAACACAAGCATTCCGAACCGAGCCGTGTTGGGGACGAGTGAGCTGGTCCCAACGAATCAAGTGCTTTCATAGCTACTCCTGGCTCTTTACAAGCATGAAATGACAGACCCTTGGATGGACAATTTTTATATGTTGGCAGGTTGAAGGATACGTTTGAAGTTGGCACAAGAGCGTGTTTCAGACTGGAAACTCAAACAAGCTGCCAAGCATATCCTCCTTAGCGTCAAACTTGCGAGCTTACCCCGCACTTTTAGGCTCCGAGCCATAACTCGACATCATGTGAAGCAAAAAAGCTCAAACCGGCTGGATTCGATGCCCCTTGACTTCTTGGCACATATGTGATGCAAAAAAGGGCAAAAATACGACCCAGACGGGACTCGCTAGAATTTCGATTAGCCGAGGCTCTTCGTTTGCGTTGCCAGAAGAGTAAACTTACAACCCGCAATCTTCAGAGATAGTGTGAGATCGGTGAACCGAAATCTGACGCTAATTGGGGTTAGTGATCAGGTTTTGATAGGGAGGGTGCGAAGAATTAGACATACCCTTACCATTAGGCCACCAGGCCGTTTTTTAAGCTCATCGAATAATAAACATTGTGCTAATCCATGTATATATGCTTTCACAAGACGGCTATCCTCTCAACCCAAGTGAATCCCTTTTCCATCCGACTTCGGTATAGTCCAACACTTCATCCAACCTCATACAACAACGTGTCGCGGTAGCAGTAGCGCTGTAGTATTGACCCAAGCGTGCAGTTCTGTTACTTGTCTTCTTCGCTGTTTGTCTTGCCGTCACACCAAAGCACAAATACTGTCTTGAATATACAACAGCAAAAAACAATCATACATCACAATGACATCCTCCCTCCCGGGTCGCCGTGACCTGCCCGAGTCCCGCTTTAACCTGAGTACATACTGGGGTCGTGTCCGACATTCAATGGATCTGGCTGATCCAAGGTGAGTCCTCATAATACACAATCTGACGTATAGAATATCTTTTTTCTGTACTGACATTTCTCCAGTACACTCTTTGTTTCCACCTCCGGACTTGAGCAAGCAAAACAGCTCGTTACGAAGTATAAGCAAAATGAGATCAGAGAGATGAATCCGGAGTTGTGGAGGGCGAAGAAGGTGATTGATTCTACTTTACATCCTGGTATGTTCTTTGATTTTTGTTGTCGTTATTTGTGCTGTGCATTGCATTCAAACCTAATTTTCATATGATTAGATACTGGAGAAGCTGTATTCTTACCATTCAGAATGTCTGCCTTTGTTCTTACAAACTTGGTTGTTACAGCTGGGATGTTGACGCCAGGTCTTGGTGTACGTAATCCTCCCACCTGTCATCACCTCATCTAGTATCCCCATCACCAGCTCACAAGAACACACTCCCTATACCCCATCACACTTCATCCCCCCCATTTAACAACCACCACAGACAACAGGCACAATCCTCTGGCAAATAACCAACCAATCCCTCAACGTCGGCATAAACTACTCCAATGCCAACAAATCCACCCCCCTCTCCACCTCAACCCTCGCCCAATCCTACGCCCTCGCCGTCAGCGTCTCCTGCGGCGTAGCCATCGGTCTCAACGCCCTCGTCCCGCGTTTATCCCGATTCTCACCCGCAACCCGACAGACAATGGGTCGATTGATCCCATTCGCCGCGGTGGCTAGTGCAGGAGCTTTGAACGTTTTCGTGATGCGAGGAGAGGAGATGAGGGTGGGTATTGATGTATTTCCCGCAAAGGAACAAAAACAAACCCAAGACCAAGCCTCCACTTCCGCTTCCACTTCCACCACGAACGACGCAGCAGATCCATCAACTCAGTCCTTAGGTAGATCCCGCACCGCCGCGAAAATAGCCGTGACCGAAACAGCCGCCTCCCGCGTCTTCAACAGCACACCGATCATGGTATTGCCACCACTGATCCTCTATCGGCTGCAACAGCAACAATGGTTGAAAAGCCGGCGCAACTTGGTTTTGCCGGTGAATTTGGGGCTTATATTGACGACGAGCATACTTGCGCTGCCGTTGGCGCTGGCGGTGTTTCCGCAGAGACAGAGTATTGGGGTTGAGAAGCTGGAGGCGGAGTTTGGGGAGAAGGTTGGGAAGGGGAGTGTTGTCGAGTTCAATAGGGGGATTTAGGATTGAGGTTTGGTCTGGGAGGGAGACCGTGGTGGGGGAGTGGTGAGGAGTACTTCAGGAAGAGTGGGGAGAGGGAATACACATGTGATGAGGTATGAGGGCAATTGAATCTCCATTGTGAAAAAAACGTTGATACCCGGAGAGAACTATAGTAGCATGCTACGTCTTCACAGAAGTGCAGCAAAAATACAGTATGCGTGAAATAAGTTCTCACCCAATGTCTCCAGCAAGATATAAATCCACGACTCTATTTGTCCCACGAAACCCCGAAGCAATCCAATTACTCCGATATTAGATCAATAGTTGACGACGAGACCGAGTCGGCACCCAGACAAGTAACACATTGGCGGTTTGGAAGCAAAGAGACGAAAAGCAATGACTGTTTCAGATTGAGATTCATATCAGAAGGAGATGCTGTCTGTGGCTGCGAAGACGATTTTGCCAATGATCCATCGGTGAAAACAAGCAAGCCGCAAACGTCATTTGTGAAAAGGTGAATATCTTGCATCAACGGATTAACTTATCAACCAAGATTGCGTCTTGACTCTGCTTTTACGTCTGGGCCCCATTCCTCCGCTCCCAAAGAATCACCATCATCATCATCCTAATCAGATCCTCCGGCTTTCACCTCCACTTTCACCTCCACTTTCACCTCCACTTTCACCTCTACTTACACCTCCCTTTGCCCTCCGTACACCGTACACCGTATCCTTTGCCCCTCAGCCCTCCTTCCACCCCAATCCCCACAACACTCCTCCACCGTCACTAAACCAACCCACTCAAACACTCCACCGCCCTCCCCACAACCCTTCCCACCCGATCCCTAAGCACAGCACTCTGCGCACACTCGACTCTCAGATCTTCCAACCAAACTTTCGCCACGACTTTGTCCACTCGGATTTCTATGCCGGGGACGGGGATGCCGAGGCTGTGGAGGCGGGTGAGTTTGGCTTTTTCTTCTGGGGAGAATTCTTGCGTCTCGTCCCCATTAGGATCGGCGCTTGTGCTTGTTGGAGAAGTGGTGGCAGTAGAAGGTGGTGGCTTCGCTATAGGCGAGACGTTATCTGCCCCGAATTGAGCTTCGAGGAACATGAAGAGGCGGGATAGTTTTTCTTCGGGTGTGTTTGTTGTGTTGGCGTGAGGGTTGTGTTGGATTGTGCTTGCGTGGCCGTTACTTTTGCCATGGCTATTGCCGTTTTCGTTGGCGTGTGAGTGGTTGTGGGAGTGGAGTCTGCTTGAGTCTGGAAGTTTGTGTCAGGAGTGTTTTGGAAGGGAATTGGTCACTCGTGGAGTTGGGAAAGGAGAGGTGAGAGGAATAAGTTGATAAGATGACGAAATTGACAGAGCAGATGCCAAACAAACTTACGTTTCACAGCAGCAGGACTACTCTCCACCGTCAACAGCACACTCATAACCGCGTCCGCCAGCCCATCACTAGTCATATCGCCTTCCCACTCAATTTCAATCTCGCCTTGATTCCTATATGTCAAAGTCACGATATCCATAATCAAGAAGGTATACGTGCTTCTGTCGATTTCTTCGTCAGCGACGTCGTCATCCTCTTTCTTCACACGCTGGAGCGCATCGCCATTAGCAGTTACTCCATTTTCTTCTTCCTGCTTGCGGGTTGACGACAGATCGACAATGCCGCCAAACGTGCCTTCGAGCGCCCAACGAATCAGCTCAATCCCAGCAGTCGCCAGCGTGATCTTTTGTCGACACGTAATCGTCGTAGTCGTCAATCCCGCATATTCTCTCAAATCTTCTGCATCCATCAAGCTCAACTGTAAATCGTTCTGCACCAAAACACCGCTAACAATCTGATCTTCCGCAGCGTCATCATCGTCTTCAAGCTTACCGTTGCCGTTGCGTTGTATGCGTATGCGATCGGCGAGTTTACCGACGACTTTTGCGGTTTTGTCCATGCGGATGGGGACTCTGAGCTCTTCGCAGTTGGCGGGTGAGAAGACTTTTGTTTTGAGATGGGCGGGTTTGTTTGTGTTGAGGGAGAGTAGTTTGGATTTTAGGCGGAGCATATTGTGTTTTTCGCCGTGGACGAGAATCTGGTGTCTTGTTAGTAGGGTGGTTTATGTTTAAAGTAAGATGGAGTGGAAGTTGAGGACGAAAATTGTTGTCGACTTACCACCACAGGAGCGTCAATGTCTTCGATGAACTCTCTATTCTCCTGCCCATCAACATGAGCAGCGAAACTGAATTCCTGCACACTACACCTCCTAGGTATCATAACTGCCTCTCCTTCACGCCCTGGTGCTTTGATCCTAGCTGCTGCACCTGCGCTTCTGGAAATGGCGTGGATCTGATCAGGCTCAAGCATGATTTGTCTCGCCATTGTGCCTTCAACCGAGTAACCAGTTATAATAACACCATTCTTCTGATCTGGTGCCCATCGTTCCAGTAGCTCTCGACTGACCCCATTCTGCATCATACCAGGACTTGCCAACATGACACAACCGCCGACGTCGTCAAAGCGATCGAGGTTTTTCAGACTGCGGATGTATTTGAAATCCCATGGTCCACCTCGATTGATGTCGCCAGTACCTGACGAGCCAGCTTCTTCCATTCGTTCGCGGAACAGGCGCTTGATATTGTCGTTCATGGCGCTGATATATGTCTGATAGACTACCATACACTTTCGTGCGAGATTGGAAGCATAGTAGATTGGTATTTTCTGATATTCGGGATGTTTTCCCCAATACTCGTCAAGGATAAGAAGGAGTTCTTGGGCTCGTCCTAATGCGAATACAGGCAGCAGCGCACGACCGCCACGGTTTAAGATACCGGTGATGGACTTCATCAATGCGGCCTCACGTTCCAGACGCGGGACGTGGGAAGATACACCGAAAGTAGATTCAGTGATGAGTACGTCAACCTTGACGTCTTTTGGGACGGCGGCCGGGATTAGATGGCGATCTTTTTCGCGGGAGTAGTCTCCTGTGAAGAGGATGCGTAGACCAGCTATTTCGAGGAGGAACATGGCCGCGCCGAGAACGTGGCCGGCGGGGTATGGTGTTATACGTACGGAATTTATGGTACGTGTGGTGTGGTAGTCAATTGCTTCGATTTGAGGGAAGGTGTTGAGGTGGTCGGCTTCCGTGTAGAGTTGTGTTTTTTGCTCAGAGGAGTTTGCTGTGTTGCTGTGGTGAATGTTTAGTATAATGAGCCTTCTGAAGAGACGACAGTGACTCACCCGACACGAACACTGTCTTGGATGAGCCATTTGTAGATTGCCTTTGTAGCATGGGTCATGAAGATTCTTCCCCGAAAATTGGTCTTTGATAGCACATATGGTAGTCCGGCAGCGTGGTCGATGTGAAAGCTGGTACGATATTGTGTTAGCAGAGGGGTTCTTGAAGACTTGAAATGATCTAATGATGGCTGGACATGGCTTGGGATAGAGAGAGTACAGCAGGACCACTCAAACATGCACAGAGTGTGGAACTGATTGAGAAGATATATTGCATTCATTGTCTTCTATACAGATCGATCGTGTCGATGATGGTCATTGCCATACCAGGCCATGTCCACACCGTACCGGCCAACAATTGCGGAACGTGATAACCAGGCATTTTCAAAATTGAGAGGATGAAAACTATAGAAGAAGAAGAGCTTATAGGAAAAAGGGCTTACTGGGAGATGAGAAGAATATCAACAGTTGACAGGTCGAATTCGTCGAAAAAGGGAAGAGCAGCGAGACCTTCATACGCAGGATGCATGCCAGCATCAAGCTGTCAAAGACGTGAGCTTGGATGGTGATGTTTCTAATGTGTAGTCCACTATACCATTATAGTCTTGCCCTTGTATTGTATAATGTGGCACGACCGACCGACCTCATTTCCTCCTCCAAGACAAAGGAACATGAGTTCATCAGAGGGATCAATCACATCATCGTCCTCAGGCGAAAGGTCTGCCAGCTTCCGCTTGGTCGCCATCTTGTCCTGCTATCTGACTCACGATGTGCCTCCTCTCTCGCCTCTTCTCTTGTATCTTTGTTTCAGATTCTATCGCATAGTTTGACGCGAATGTGGAAGCTGTTGATGGACGCGGGATTGTTGGTAACTTGCCTGTGATAGAGCTGGTCTACTACATGTAAGAGTGTCTGTTGGGAGAAGTGGTATAGATTGAGGTCGAGGTTGGTGTTCGCGTCGACCCTGCGGAGTTTCTCCCAGGGTGACTTCAGAGAGCGCCTCGTGAGGCTTGAGGCTTGTTCAGTCACACGCTGCTGCAAATCTGCTTCAGAATCTTTGTCCTTTCTGCTCGCACCCATCTTCACTTCACTTTCCTCGCTCAAGAGTCAACTCTCGTCCATCTCACCTTGACGAGACGAGGACGCTCTTGACCTTCCACATCATGTTGGCGACCTTGGCCTAATACAGAAAGAGCAGTCCGCAGCAACTAGCCGCGCGACCTCGATACATCAATCTCCTCCTAGGCCCATCTACTGCTTGCGCAAAGCTTTCGTCATGTCTCAACAACAGTCTCAGCAAACGCAATCGCCATATCCGACATGGCCGCAGACTAAGCAAACCCAGCAGACTCAGCAGCCGAACGATACCCTTTTCCCTCCTGCAAAGCGTCAACGAATGTCCCCATCTCCTTCGTCACCAGCAGTCTCTGTGCCACCACTCCCCTACGCGGACTCTCCGTATGCGACATCATCTCCATATCAGAATATCAACCTTCCAAACAACAACTTCAACAGACCACAGCCCCTTGGTGGCAGTCCCATCACTTCTAACACCATGGCCCCTCCTGTCATACCACCGCGAATAGCTCAAACTCAAACAGCGAATGTTATGGGACCTCCGCAAAGACCAATGCCTGCTCGCCAGCAGGAAGCACCACGAAAAGAGAAGGACTTTGACATTAATGACATGATGGACCTGGCAGCTAACATTGATTTGGAAGCAGAAGAGCGAGTTATGGCTAGTAACAATTGGCGTAATAGCGCGTCCGCTACAACGGCACAGCATAGCACTCGAAACACCTTAGACCTATTATCGCAGCAGAGTTTTGGTGTTATGGGTGCTAATCGTGCGACAGGAGTGCATTTCTCGCAGGAAGAGGCAGAAGAACGGAAGCATAGGTCGGCAGTAAGAGCGGCTGCAGAAGCACAACAACACCATCTGGAGAACCCATTTCTGTGGGGTAACGGCATGCGCAGGCGTATTGAGAAAGTTGCTGGCGAGATTGGTGTGCTTGTTCCACTGGATGGATTATTCGATCGAGTCAATCACAATCCTTTGACAAACCCTACTGCACCTAGTGTGCTCAATCGGAATTCACCACTAGAGCCCATGCTCAGCCTGTTATCACTAGCGACAAATCAACGTATACGTGGATTGCTTGAAGATTCGTATGGATTGGCAAGAGGCAGACAGCTTGGTACAGATGGAGTTGTGCCACCAGAATGGGCAGATTTGGCTGTTGGTGATGGGGCCAAATCTATCGCAGTAGAGCAAAAGTCGATTACAGGAACTTCATGGGAGAAAGGACACGATGGTGTGACTTCGATTGATGGAATCCAGCTAGATGGTCGTACGTAAAGAGATCATTCCCCTGTCATGAGCCGAGCTAACAGATCTCTAGATCTACCTACTCCACCAGCAACCGACGCAGGTAGCCCTAAACCGGTACCTCAATCAACTCTAGCCTTCAACAGAACCAATTCCATCACTGCTACTCTTGCAGCACTCTCTCGTCAAGATCGACAAGCCGAGGAAAAGAGAATGCAGATAAGGGCAGATCGCAAAGCAAAAAAGGCGGCACAGGCAGCAGCAGCATTGTCTACTCCTGGTAGTGCTCCAGCTGATGGGGCAGCTCCAGTGGAAGGCGCAGCGCCAGTTGGTATGCTAGGCGAAAAAGCACCAGAAATTAAAATGTCAAAGAAAGCGCGTGAAGCAATGGAGAAGTCTGCACGAGCAGACATGTCTGAAGAAATACAAACTCGAAGTGCTAATCAAACAGCGAGCATGCAACTCGGAGGACGACAATATAGTTGGATGTCCAAAGGTAAGGGTGTAGGAGCACCTGCCAGAGCAGTACCAGGAAGAGTCGGGACACCAGGAAATGCGACGACAGCGAAAATAGCAGGTCCGTTAGATCCATTGGCAGCGATCAAAGATAGAAAATATGGCCATTGGCGAGAAGATGGAATTGGTGGAAGAGGCGTCCAGTTGAGAGACTGGATAGGTGTGCTTGAGCAGGACGGTCGTGAGAAGAAGACTTTGATAAGAGCGTATACAAGACAAGGAGCTGAAAATGTTGATGGCACGACTTCAACTATTATGACGGCGGAGGCAGCTACTCAGGCACCCAACAATCTCTACACTCAGACTCCAACACAAAGTCAAGCCATGAGTCAAGAGCAGAACAACATCTACGGAAGTCGACCTGGAACAGCGAATGGAACGCCAGTATCTGCCACAGCCAACTTTTCAACACCGTGGACTGCTACTACTGCGCCCTGTCCACCGAATGCTTATGCTTCGTCACCACATCCCACGCCTGGACTCGTAAACTCGGCACAGAACATGTCACTTCAGCTCCCGGGCCAACAACGGCAAGGTCAGGCTGGAGGTGTAGGTCAAGGTCAGATTCCAAATCCTGGTCAATCTCCAGCTACGACATCATCTCAGCCTGGATCGGCACCAATGTCGAGGGGACCAAGTGGACAACAACAGCAGCAGCAACAAGTGCAGGCACAGAATTATCAGAATGGTACCACAACGCAGTCACAAACGCAGTCGTCGCAAGGCGTGACGCCAGCACCACCTACTCAGAATGGTGTCGCTGTCTCCTGAGATTGGTCATGAGGCGTTCATTGAAGCATTTCTCAAAGCATTTCTCAAAAGCATAGCAAGAGTTGAAGAGCATGGAAAGAAAGAGGAGGTTCTAAAAGCTTGGCATAGTATGTTTGCTTTTCCGCTTACGTAATGTGCAATAGCAGAGCAGCATGAACAATGAAACATATGATCTCTTATTCCAATTGATTTTGCCTTCTGGTCAAATGCACCCTAGTAGTCCCTGTGTAGTCGTTTGAGTTATGTTACAGGTTATGGTGATGCAGTCCAGCTTCACATGATGATCCAAAGATGTAATACAAAGAATGGTAGTGGTGATGTTATGCTTTAATTACCCCGCTTCAATGACGAAGGCAAACCCAATTGGAACTACCCGACATAGTATATATGAAGCACCACTACCACCATATCCATGCTTTTGATCTTCTTACCTGTCCTGATCAATCAATCAATCCTATTCCTCTCATCAGCCATTTATTGAAACTCGACAGTACTCGCTTTTGAAAACTCAGTGAAGATATACGCCACCACATCAGGCAAAGCAAGACACACTATAAATATGTCAGACAACAGTGCACACGCAGGATATCAATCTCATCAGATGGATGGTGATGCTGCCGCTAAGACTATGGATAAGGGCGCTAATTCGTATGTGTTTCTTTTTCCCTTTTCTCTACTCTTATTTCCCTTCTTGGTTGTTGGTTCTGTTGGATTGAGCAAGGCGCAAGAGGGGGGTTGACGGCTGATTGATGGTGACAATTGAAGGCTGGTGTATGCATTGTGACAGGACATGTGTGTGAGAGGGGGGGGGGTTTAAGATGTGTGGTCGTGGGGGTCTGAGGCCGTGTGTGCGACTGCTGCTACAAGTTGTAGAGAGTCTGTAAGATGCGTCGATGGATGGATGTGCTTCGATTTGCACCAGCATCCATGGCGGGCCTGCTCTTATACTTCTCTGCTCTGCTCGGCCACGACGTCTCACCATATCGCATCGACTCGACGAGAGATTTGCTTGCTCATCTCGCATCACTATCAAGTCCAATCACCAAGCACCCACATCACCCTCCGCTCTCGCCCCATCGCATACACCCGCCAGAATGCACACCCGGTTCTCAGCCTCACACAACATCCCAGCACCCAGCCTCGCTTTCCAACTTCTCCACGGGATACACCCTTTTCACCCGAGCACCCCGAGGAACACATTCTCTCATTACATGCTAATTTACTATTAAACAGAGCAATGGACAACACCGAATTCACGGACGGGATCTACGAAGCCTCCAAACCACGCTCCGAGCCAATGGGCGAGAAGGAAACGGGAACGGGGAAGAGTGCGTTTGATGCTGAGGGTGCTGTTGGGAAGGAGTTTACCAAGGACGGCAGTATTGGCGGAATAGCCGAACAAATTGGCGGGCCCCTCGCCTCAGACGGCGCGGTCGGCAAGCATTTTACTGATGAGGGTGCTGTTGGGGGCAGTGTACAGCAGGAGTTGGGTGGGAGGCAGGAGAATAACACTATTAACGGCGGTATTTAGGTGGCAGTTTGGTTGTTGTGAAGATATAGGAATGGATGTAAGAATACTAAGATGGATGAAATATAATTTACATTATCAATTGATACATAATTATATTCATTGACAATTGACAATTGCGACTACCTTTGGACCGACCAAGTAGTCACTGAAGAATTTATTTCGGGCGTGTCCTTCCGACGACCTAACCTGGAACTATCCTTGCTTAGTAGCTATCTCATCCTTCACCAAACTAAGCCGTCCAACCGAAGAAGACGCCTCTAAACATTCCACTTCCAGCCTGCGCTCCCAGTCCCTTCTCCTCCTTCCCATCAATTAGCATAACAATCATCCCATCTCCCACCACTCCTCACGAACTCCAGACTCTCAATCCACTTGTCAACCTCACACATTCCAAGCCCAGCATACTCGGCTCCGTCGCCGCAGTTTGGAAGCGGGATGACGCGGTCGTTGACTAGGATTCTTACCATCTCTTTTGTGTTGGTGTCGCCAGCACCATCTTTCGGCTCGCCACCACCACAGACCAACTTCTCAACATAAACCCGTCCAGCAAACGGAACACTCCAACTCGCGCTCCACCCACCCATTTCAGCCGGCAGTTTCCACTCAGTCTTACTCAGCGGCTCGGTGACGCTAACATTCCACAATCCCATTGCGGCGAAAATGGACACCATATCGTTATCGTGACTGAAGTCCGCATACAAGCTTCTCTCTAGTGGGAACGTCTTTTCGTCCTTGTCAAGCGTCGAGTTTGTGTTCGTATGATCGAGCACTGGGCGTGAAGTTAAGCGGGCAATGAGTTCGTTTACAAAGCCGATGCCCTGTGTTGGACCTAGAGCGGCGCCGACGTGGTAGCCGTAGTATTTGTTTAGGGATTGGTAATAATCGTATTGTTTCCATTCTAGCGGGGTAAAGAGATTGCAGATTGGGCTTATCTGTCCAGTGGGGGATGCGATTGTTTCGAATGGGCAGAGGTCCATCAGGTTGATTGTGTCGGGGATGTCGAGGTTAGCTCCTGGTAGAGCAGTGTTGAGACGGGATTGGATTGGTGGGACGAATATGCGTGCCCAGACTGCTTCGGCGCTGTCGTTCCACGATGGGCTGGCGTTCTCAAAGGCAGGACATGTACTGTGAGAGAGCGTATTGTTTCCGGCTTCATCGATAATGACCATCTGCTGCGGTTCAACAATCGCATTACTCCTCTTACCGTCCGCAAACTTAGCCGCCGAGAAGCCCTGAGCCAATTTCAATGCTGATTCGACGACGCGGGAGCCAGATGCGGTGCGGTAGAAAGGGTTGGTAGTATTTGCGAGGACTTTGTAGCGGTGGTAGAACTTTGTGCCGGAGTTTGTCATTTGAGCTTGGCCGAAGGAGGTGAGTGCTTCGGAGGCGAGGGTGTATTGGTAGTGGGAGAGGAAGGCGTAGTCGTTGTTGAAGTGTTTGACGTTTGATTTGATGCGGTTGATGAGGAGTTTGTAGGTTTGAGACTTTGCTTCTGTTGGGAAGCGGCCACCACTTAGGGGAGTTAGTTGAGTGGGATATATCAGTTCAAGTATTTTACTCACTGCCTTGACAGAACCTGCGCAAAAGTGACGTTACAAGCATCTGGCACTTCCGCCGATATTTCACTTGGAACCGAGAAATACGCCTATAACAGCGTTGGTTAGCTCATCACTCTCAAGTACCTTCAACTACCTGGTAAGAAAACTCACAGAATACTGCCCCCAGCTGTGTGAAATATCAGGTGAACAACTAAACCCTTCAGTAACATCATCGCAGCTTTTCTCTGCATACATAGTATCTGGCCTGCGACATGTTTATTAGCTCTCGCCATCTCATCTCACGTTCAGCCGACTCACCAAGTCACAGCCATCAATCCAAGTAGAGCAATCAAACCAACTCCCACCAGAATACGCCAAGGCGTACAGCAAGACCAGCATGCATCATCGTCATCAACATATTCGAAAGCTTCATTTGACACAATCAGGCGTAGTTGGTTATCATCCTGCTCAGCATTTGCACGTTCTGGGTCGTCGAAGAAGCTGTCTTGCGCAAGGAAAGGTTGGCGTGAAGCCATGGTGGCAGTGCGTTTATGAGCAGGTGGCGGCATCACGATTTGTCTCTGATCTTGAAATGGAAAGAGAACACGATGACATCTTGGTAAAAGGATGATCGGGGTGAAAGATGATGATGTCGCTCTCATGCTTGTGTCACCAAAAATAAAGGTGTCAGTCACGCGTGGGGCAAAGCTTGGCGTTGTTTCAGATTATAGTTCGTTTCATATTTACTTCGTTAGGTCATATCGTACATAATGTCTTCCTCCTTTTGATATGTACACACTGTACATCCTCTATGCAAATCTCCCTTTCAATCAAACAACGCCTTCATCACCCTTGCTGAGACCACACCCGTCGCATCAGCAACACACCAACTGACCCAGATGAAGACCACTCCCATCGTAAGACAATCCACCCATCTACTCAAGCCCATACCACTCGTCCACCACGTACTGCCATCTGGCATTGCACCTCTTCCAAAGATACCTAGACTGAGTAAACCTTTGGTATCCGCAGCAAGCCAGATATGATATTGCAGGACAAACGTCTCAAGAGAGATCTTGCCTATCCATGCATAAACAGCAGAGTAGTAGTTTCGCAAGGTAGGCGTACAATTGCGAAGATGGATGAATGCTAGAATAGCAAGTGGTGAAATAAAGGTGTGCAGCTGATTCGAGCTAGTTTTGGTATTGCGAGTGTGGGCCGCAATGGTGTATACAATAAGCGCAGCTCCGGAAGCGACAAAGTACAGCTTTTTCTGTAACGCAGGCGACATGCCAGGTTGAATAGGGGCAGTAGTGCCGAGAGAGTCCAGAGGTGGAGCTGGTGGAGCCGGAGTTTTGGTGTTTCGAATGTACAAGACTGCAACAATCATGCCGACATAGACGATAAACTGGTCGAGTGCGCACCGGAAGAGCCATTCGCGTGCTTCCCACTTTGAGCCGAAGATAGAGTTAATCATGGTAAAGCCTGGTTCGAGAATCCAAGGCTGAGTATGCAGATAAGTAGTGCACGAGCAAGCGATGCCAATCTTTACAAGGAACAATTTCAGGTCTTGATTCCAGTCACTCTTAACTGCCATCGTGATGTAGATGATAGCATACCAGTAGGTAACGAGTGGCGCAAAGTAGTAGAAGAGGTAATCTCCATGCATCATCCATGGTAGCAACATGCTCAGCAGGTTGATGCGAATGTTCACCGCGATGACACGCTTCATGGAGAAATCTTTCTTAGTGTAGAAGTAAGACGCATGGCCATAACCAGTCATGAAGAGGTATGATGCAACACAGATGCGGATATACTTATAGATCCACAGAACCTGCGAAGCACCAGTATAGTGGTATGCAAGGATGAATAGCTGCATCCACCCTTTCCACTCATCAGTCTGATCTCTTGACAGAAAAGGTTGGTCGACATTGGCAGACTTCTCTTGGCCGGGACGTGATGGTGTGGCTGAGCGTCGTGTTGATAGAACACCAACAGCAGCGATACCGAAGATAAAGATAAAGAAGTCCTGGTTATTGTAGAGCTTCTGTACTTTGTCGAAGAGCTGAGTGCGATCACATATATAGCAGTAGACAAGACCAGCCCAAATAACGAGCATTGCCCGAATTAGTGGCAAGTGATCCTTGATGCCGTAGTAAGCTTCCTCTGTGGATGTCCCAAGCCACTCTTGCAACTCGATCCAGCCGAGTCCAGCTAGGAGGATAGTGCCTAGCACAAGAAAGATTGTCTGTTCCCAAAACTGGGGGTAATCATAGCAGCATGTGCCCGCATAAGGGTAATCCTGATTGACCTGGTTGCACCTCAAGTTGAAGACGACATCTGCCATCCTGTCCGAAACAGTGTTGCTAACGTGGAGACCATTCGGTTGATACGCTTCGGCAACAGGGTCGGCCACCATCTCCAAGAAGCTTTGCAGCACATCGACTCCATAGACAGTTGGTAGATGCAGCATATATTTGTTCATCTGATTGACGTCCGACTTTGATAATGTGCTCTTATGCTCCTCGTCCAGCAGATCATAGAAGGGCGGTATGACGGGCATGAAGTACACCATCTTCTTTGCAGGATAGTCCATCACGTCCTTGTCCAAAGTCTGTATTGGAGCTACAATCTTGTCCATGGCCTTTTCGAATTCAGCCACCGGTCTTGCCTTTTCTTTCGCAAACCACAACCCAGCACCAACAACAACCAAATCTTTACTCATCGGCGTTGCTCCTGGGTCATCCGCAATCTTCTTCGAGGCAGCAAGATAGTGAGGCAATTCCGTGCTGGTCAGAAACGGATCCCAAATAAAGTCGAGCGTCGTCCTGCCTTCGACGAACTTGATATCCTTGTGTTTCTCCACCACCTTGCCCATTTGCGCCTTGGCCGAGGTGGCATTCAGCTTCCTCGCCATAGCCCAAAACAGCTCCCGCGCCGTCGAATCACCGACCACCACCGCATCTCTTCCCAACCCAGTAGCCAGACAGCTGCTCACAGCTTTCGCATTGTACGGCCGCAGCATACATCCCTCGGGCTGCCATTTCTGGAACGGTGTCTTAGAACGGGCGGATTGTGGAGGATCGAGCCATCGGCCTGTCGATAGAGCGGCGTCGCACTTGTACGGATCTGCTGAATCTGCGAGCGATAGCGTCAGTTGGGCTCGCTTCCTCCAACATGATGTAGAGAGGGACGTACCGATCGAGGAATGGCGAAAGTAGGCACATGTCAACACAATCAAAGTGAGGAGATAGAATGGCCAGCCACCACTGCCCATCTTGCGCGATCAGTTTGCGTCACCCCAGGCCCAACAGCGAGAGGCAAAACGACGAATCGCAAGATTGCAAATGAGGTAGTACAGAGAGGTATGCGGCGCCAGCGCCAGATTGGGATCACGTCCGAAAGCCTCGCGAACCGAGCTCGTTGGTGTGAATGATAGACGGTTCAATACAGCGGGTATGGCGAAAGAATGTGTTGGCTAATGAACGAACGAGCGGGGTTTGCAGCCAGATAGGACTGGCAAAAGAGCGGTCGATGGGTGGTGGATGCGAGAAAGGTGAAAGTCTCTTTCAGGCTTGCATGAGGTGTGGTCGCCAATCGGGCTTGGTCAACCATGGAACAGACCTTGATGTATCTTATGCAGGTCTTTTGCAGCTACATTACACGGGTACACACCTCCCGTCCTGCCTTAGTCACGAAACTTTGTGCCCACTGTTGCATCGATTTGGCAGCCTAGGCGCAGGTGTGGATGCTATAATGCATACTAAACTCTAATAAGACTACATCACATCAAATTATAATCGGGAAGTCACCACGGAAGAAGAGAACATAGATAGCATTATTGGACGAGTCCTCGATCCTTGCCTGGTCTAATCCTTTCCCTAGTCGTTATTATCCGGAAATCTCATTCTGATCCTAGCTACCAGTGTTGCTGGCCAATGATTCGAGTCCATGCCTATGTCGTCGTTCATCACAAACCAGCCTTGTGGCGGCTAGCTAGATTTCATCCAGATATGCTTCATCTTTGGCAGAACCTTGTCCTTGTCGCTGGTAAGCCGCCAATGTTGCTTATCCTCCTGCTCATGCCGGATGTTGAGCTGACATGGATTGGACAGATTTGAATCTGACAACATTTTGAATTGAGGCACAAGACATTTTTGCAGTGATAGTAATAGTAATCATAGAGAGGATCACTAACAGTTCGTGCAGTGTGCCGTTACCATGAACAGGCAACTACTAGCGGGTCCGTGAAATGGTCAATGTCGCAACTGCCTACGCATTCTGGGGAAAACAGGCTTTGTGGTCCAGCCCCTGTACCCATGTCGCATTGTTCGCGGGACTTCCCTTGCTGCCCTTGCACTTGTACCTGAAGCTGAAATTGCTTTGTTGGCATTGCAGCTGCCCTGTGTGACAGCAGTCAATCTTGAAGGTACAAAGTACAAATCAACGAGGTGCTACAAGCAGTATCCAGATACACTTGGACTGCAGAGCGCCACACTCGCACACGGACCACGACATAAGCGTGAACGATGGTCTTAGCACGTGAGGCTACTAGCTAGCCAATCCACTGTGTGTAGTAAGT
>Ga0160428_1000309_pt1 | contig 57820 bp, 55 predicted proteins | sample SolpanmetagenomM_FD_108198 | JGI IMG/M metagenome (GOLD analysis project Ga0160428, IMG submission 108198) | Solar panel surface microbial communities from Lawrence Berkeley National Laboratory, California, USA - M | ecosystem: Engineered > Built environment > Solar panel > Unclassified ... | reverse complement strand
GACCGCCGCGGTAGAGGCCGTCGGGGTAGCCGACGAGAAGGCCGTCCTTCTTCATCCGGGCGAGGGCCTCGTAGGCCCAGTGGTTGGCCGGGACGTCGGGGAACTGGTCCTGCGCGAACGCGGAAGCCGACGCCATCAGGACCGAGGCGAGGGCGATGATGCGGACGGAACGCATAGCGGGGACTAGCCTACCGGATGGGAAGTGGACGGTGAGTGGTGATTGTGACGAGAGTGACAGAGAGGGCGGATAGTGGGAAGGACACCAATAACGGTCCACCCGTCCCTTCTAGGGCACCGGCGTCGCCTGGAGATGGAACGACAGCCGGACCTCGTAGGCCCGGGGCCAAGGGAGGGTGATCGAGGGATCGTCCAGGCCCGTGAACTCGTATTGCTTCGTGCCCGCGAAGAAGCGGCGCCCGAGGAACTGCGCGTTGAAGGTGTCCACCAGATGTTGCTTGAGGTCGCGCTGGACGAACGCCTCGACGCGCGCCAACTCCTCGCCGTAGGTCTCTTCGATCGTGCCGACGCCCGAGTCCCGGATCATCCGGTAGGCGGCGGGGCGGGTGAGCTTGTGGTACGCCACGTCGTTCACGAACCGATGCAGCAGGAACTCGCGCTCGGCGACCTCCCGCACGAACGGATCGACGCGCGTGCGCCGCGAAAGCAGATAGACGTTCGCCGCCGGGATCGCGGTCCCCATCGTGTTGCCCGCCGTGTTCCAGCCTGCGAAGGCGAGGAGCTTCATCATGCGGTCGCGGCTGTCGAGCCCGGCGAACAGCTCCGGATCGGCGGTGCCGTCGGGAGCGAGGTTCAGGTCGGCCACCGCCGCCGGGAAACCCTGGTCCACATCCGCCTGAAGCCCTTCGAGGAACGCCTGGAACTTCGCCTCGTCCCGCTTGGGCGTGTTGAGATACAGGGTGTAGTCGTACTCGTCGTTGGGTCCTGCCGGACGGGCGCCGCTGGCGAGAAGCTGGTCGCGCAGAGACTGGAAGAGCGGCTTGCTCTCGAAGCTGGCGAACCGCTTGAGGCCCTCCTCGTCGCTCGCCACGATCCGCACGACGGGCGTCCAGCCCGCCTGGGCGAGAAGCGCCCGGCTGACCAGCACGCTCGCGTGCTGGTCGATACCCTCGCAGAAGAACACGCTGTCGTCGAGCCCCAACGAAGAGGCGAGACGCCGAAGGCCGGCGTTCTCCGCGACGTGCGGCCCGAAAGGTCGGGCGTCGTCCTGGCCCATGATGAGATAGTCGATCGCCTTGTCCGCGACCATGCGCAGGAGCGCCTCCTGCACCGCGTGGTTGCGGACGCGGGTCGTCTCGTACTCCCGGACCTCGCGCGCCGGAAGGGTCGGCAGGATGTGCGCGGCGACGCGGCGCGCCTCGGGGTCGCCCATGACGCGCGCTTTGGCCTTCGCCTCTTCGTAGGCCGCCAACTGCATCCGGTAGCGGCTCGCCTGCCGCGTCGCGGTGGGAAACAGGCGCATCGTGCTGGCGAAGGCGTACAGCCGAACGTGGGGCGCCGTGCGGACGACGCGGCTCAGCCGCCGCACCCGCTGGAGCGCGAGGCTCACGCTCGTGCTGCTCTCCCGCGAGGCGATCAGGCCGCCGTAGCCCACCATATCGGTGCTTGCGACGACGGCGGACACGTCCGAGAGATCGGAGCGCTCGAGCCAGTCGAGGATGCGGTCGGGCTCGCCGGGAACGGTGAACTTGCCGAGCCGCTCCATGGGCGGCAGCTCAACGTCCACCCCCGCCATCTTGGCGATCATCTGCGCGAACTGCCCCGCCGCCGGACGGCTGTCGAGGGGGATGAGAAGGATTCTCTCTGCCTGGGCCCAAACGGCCGCGAAGGTCAGCAGGAGCGCGGCAATGAGCCTCATCGACAAACGGGAAAGGTACCTCTTCGGCGCCCCCGTTTCGATAGACGCGATCTAGTCCGGCAAAAATCTAAGGGGTCTCGTGCGGGGACCGCTTACGTCTCTTCGGCGAATTCGGCATCCGCATAGATCGCGTCGAGGGGGACGTCGACATCCATGGTTCTTAAGACAGGCCCCATGCCGACGGTTGCCTCCCATCGCCACCCTCCCTCGAATCGGACGTAACGATCGATTCTCGGAGCGTCGAGATGCACGAGGACGATCTCTTGGATCGAAGGCGTCGCCGCGTAGACGTCCCGCTTTGGACCGCTGTCGTAGCGAATCGAAGAGGGCGACGTCGCTTCGTAGACCGCGACGGGATTGAGGAGTGTGTCGCTTGGTCCCTCTTCGCGCAGATCGGGCTTCCCACACTCGAAGAGCGCGTCCGGATAGACGTACTCTCCCTGAGGCATCCCGACCCTCAGTTCGCTTCCGTGAACTCGGCAAGGCCGCCCTTCGAGGGCGTTGCCCAGCGTACGGACGAGATGAGCCGAAACCAGGCTGTGCACATACGCTCCACCTGCCATCGATCGAGCATCGATGATCTGACCGTCGATGAAATCCAGTCTCGAATCACTCGCATGATCCAGTCGAAGTTAGTCGGCTTCGGTAAGGATCTTTCGAATGGCCATGCTCGCGTTCTACGTCACGGCCAAAGGCCGCTCAAGGGAAGCCCCGTCGGCTCGGGGAGGCCGAACATCAGATTCAGGTTTTGGATCGCCTGGCCCGCCGCGCCCTTGCCTAGATTGTCCAGGACGCCGATCGTGACCGCCATACCGGTATGCGCGTCGTACGTGCCCCAGACCTGCGCCCCCGCCGTTCCGGTGAGGGCCTTGCTGTTCGGCGGCGCGTCCACGGCCCGTACCATGGGCTCGTTCGCGTAGCGGTCTTGAAGCAGGGCGAGCACGTCCACCTCCCGCGTCAGGGGAACGTGGACGGTGGCGACCATGCCCCGGGGCGTGGGGATCAGGTGGGGGGTAAACCGCACCTTGAGGCCCGGAAGCATCATCTCGATCTCCGGGGTGTGGCGATGGCCCGCGACCGCGTAGGCCGAGACCCCGCCGTCGAGCTCGCTGAAAAGATAGGACGTCTCCTTACGGGAGCGGCCGGCGCCCGAGACGCCCGTCTTGGAGTCGATCACCGGCACCGCACCGTCGGCCACGTAGGGAAGGAGCGGCGTGAGGGCGAGGAGCGAAGCGGTGACGTGGCAGCCGGGGTTCGCCACCAGCCGCGCCGCCGCGATCTTCGTGCGGTCGCCCATCTCGGGCAGGCCGTACGCCGCCTCTTTCAAAAGTTCGGGGTCGCGATGCTCCGTCTTGTAGTAGTGCAGGTAGGCCGCCGTGTCCTGGAGCCGAAAGTCGGCGGAGAGATCGACCACCCGGATGCCCCGCTCGATCAGCTCTCGCGCGTGATCCATCGCGAAGCCCGCCTCCTGGCAGAGGAAAGCCGCGTCGCACTCGATGGCCTGCGGGTCGAACGCGCTCAGCACGAGGTCGGTGACGAGCCAGGGGCACTCCTCGCGCAGAGGTTTGCCCGCGCTCCGCCCGGACGTAGCGGCGACGATCTCGACCTCGGGATGCGTCGAGAGCAGACGCACGAGCTCGGCCCCGCCGTACCCGCTCGCCCCGACGATCGCAACCTTGATCACAGGTCCATTGTGGCGCCTCCGAAGCCTCTCTCCCGGCGAGGAGGCTTACAAAGGCTCTAGCCAAGCCTGCGCGGTGCGGATCGTCTCTCGGAACCACGTTCCGTCGGGCGACACGACGGGCATCCACCAGGCGCTGGGGCGGCGCTCCGCCGCGCGCAGGCCACGCGAGGAGACGACGGCCTCTCGAACGAGCCGCACCCGCTTGAGCTCCGCCTCCAGTTCGATCTCCCGACGCCGTGCGCGGGCGCCTTGAACCCCGGGATCGCGGACCAGCGCCGCCTGCTTGGCACGGACCTCCCGAAGACCCGCTTCCGCGCGGGTCAGGGCGTGGATCGCCGCCTCGACCGCCTCGCCCAGCCAAGCGCGCTCCTCAAGCGCCTCCTCGGTAGGCTCTTGGTCGAAAAGCTCGGCCCGCCAGTGCTCGCCCTTGGCCCATTCCGCCTGTTCGCGCGCCCGGCGGCATTCGCGCAGACGGCCGTAGGCGGCGTTCCGTTCCTCTTCTAAGGTCAGGAGCTCCCCTTCCAACGCGACGAGCCGCTCGTTGAGGGACTTGTACTCCGACGCCAGACGCTGCCAAGAGCCGCCGAGTCGCCGGTCGAGCATCTCGATGAGGCACGTCGAACGCGGACAGCGGCCAAGCTCTTCCAGCAGGGCCTCCTGCTCCGCGCCCACCCCCTGCCAGCGTTCCGCGAACGAGCCCGCCGACAGCTCCTCGGTGCCGAACGCCCGTTCCATGACGTCGGGAAGGCGAAACCACGTCCGCACGGGACGCAGGGCGTCCCAGGAGTTATAGCGCACCCGGAGGATGGGATTGAGAACGGCCTGCCAGCCGGTCGTCTCCCGCAGTCGCTCGTGCATCGCCCGCGAGACCTTCACGTAGGACGACGCCCCTTCGTGAAACGCGAACGCGAACTCGGTCGCGAGCATCCCGATCAAGGCGACCGCCTTCCCGACCAGCGTGCAGTTCGGCCCGAACTTGGCCTCGATCCGCTCCGCGAGATCCGTCACGCCCTTGAGCGGCTCCTTGAAGGAGAGGAACTGCGGGACCGGCGTCATGATGACGGCGCCCCGATTGCCGATCCGCAGGGTGCCCCGCCCGTGGCCGGGGATCACAAGGTCGAACGGCACCGCGCCGGTTCCGAAACGACCCAGGGGGAACATGCCCGGTCCGCGCGCCACCGACTCGTCGTAGGCGGCCTTGGCCGCGACCTTCGTATCGGGACGGACGAACAGATCGACCAGTCCGAAGCGGGGCAGTCCGCACGTCTCGCGGTTGAAGCGCAGGAGCGTGGTCGTCGTGGTCGCGTCCACGTCCACCGGCTCGCCCGCCGCGAAGGCGTAGAGCGCGGGCAGGAGACGCTCGTAGTACTCGCCCACCGAGCCCTGTCGACTCTCAGCGACGTCGCAGATCAGCTTGCGAAGCTCGTCGGCCCGGTCGACGCCCGCCTCCTTCGCCGCTCCGGAGAGACGCTCGGTGGTCTCGCGGAGAGCCCAGTCGAGCGTCGCCTTGAGCTCGGGCAGGGCGAACTTGATCGGCAGCTCGGAGACGATCGGCGCGTGGTCGTCGTTCGCGACGACCCCGCGCCAGCCGAACGCCTCCGTCGCTTCATCGAGAAAACCGGGCCGCTCCCGCTCGATGCGGGCGAGCCGCGCGCCGGCGGCGGCCATCGTCTCCTTGGTCACGACCGTCTCGCCGCCGAAGAGGGACGAGAACTCGCCTGCCGCGCTCCAAAGGCCGCGCGTCGTCGTGTCGTTGTGGGGCACCGCCCGGAACCGTCCTCGCGACCCCCTAGGGCCAGGGAGCTTGGCGAAGTAATCCGTGTCGTGCGATCCGGCGACGAGCCGTCGCGAGGAACCCAGCGCCTTCAGCCGCAGGGCCAATCCCGCCTTCATGGGCTCGTCCCAGAACGCCGTCTGGCCCAAGGCCAGCAAAGGGGCGCCAGGGGCGACGGTCTCAAGCTCCAACAGAGCTTCGTCGAGGGGCTTACAGTTAGGGTCCGCCATGCGCGCCTTTCGCGTCCTACGAAAAAGGAGCGTACTCTATTGCGGCAATCCTACCGGTTTGAAAGTTCCTCGATTCCTCGAAAAGGGTCTGCCGGCCTTCGCGTTAAGAGACGTTTAAGGCATAGCGTGGAAGACCATACTGGCTCTATGACCCTCCGCCGTCCGTTGCTGACCGCCGCCGGCCTTGCCGTCGCCCTCGCCGCCGTGGGGGGCGTCGGCGTCCAGTTCACGATGCGGCCCCTCGTCACGGGCAAGTGGATCACCCCCGAAGGACAGCAGCAGGCGGTCGGAAGCTTCCCGACGAACATGGCGGTCTCGCCCGACGGTAAGTACGTCCTCGTCACGAACACGAGCTACCGCGAATACCTGAGCGTGCTCGACGCGGACACGGGCGGGATGGTGAGCCGAGTCGACTTCAACGGCGGCAAGAAGGGGCTCTACTACGGCCTCGTCGCCGCCAAGCAGGGCGACCGGACCCTCGTCTACGCCTCGCGCGGCGCGGAAGACCTCGTCTCCGTGTTCGAGCTTTCCGCCGACGGCAAGCTCACCCCCGTGAAGGAGCTTCACGACCCCGCCCCGGAGGACAGTAAGATTCCCCACCACGTCGCCGGTCTTGCCCTGAGCGAAGACGGACGGACGCTCTACGCCGTCAACAACCAGACCCACGAGGGGAACGCCTTCCGGGGTTCGGTCAGCGTCATCGACGTGGCGAGCGACAAGGTGCTTCGGACGATCCCCGTCGACGGCTTCCCCCTGGGCGTGGTCGCCACCGGCGGACGATTGTTCGTGACGAGCGAGCGCGACGGTCTCGTCACCGTGGTCGATCCCGAGGCGGGCACGGTCGCCGGGCGTATCGAGACGGGCACGACGCCCGCGTACCTGACGCTCGCTAAGGGGCGGATCTACGTCGCCAACTCCGGGAGCGATACCGTCTCGGAGATCGATCCGACGGCGATGCGGGTCGCCCGGACGATCCTCCTGCGCCCTGCCGCCTTCCGGGGGCTGCCCGGCTGCACCCCGCTCGGAATGGACGCCACGCCCGACGGCAAGCGGCTGTTCGTGGCGATGGCCGACCTCAACGCCGTCGCGGTCGTCGACCTCGCCAAGGGCGAACTGGAGGGCTACCTTCCGGCGGGCTGGTACCCCACGAGCGTCGCGGTGACCCAAAACGGCGACCGTCTTCTCGTCGCGAGCGCCAAGGGCGCCAAGGTCCGTAACCCGAACGGCTCGCCCGTCCGAAAGCTCACCCGCAACCAGTACGGCGCCTCGATCCTGGAGGGTACGGTCGCCAGCCTCGACCTTTCGCAGGAGATGGGCATGCTCCCCGAGCACACGCAGCAGGTCCTGCGCAACAATCGCGCCGACGGCTACGCCGAGGCGAGCGCGAAGGCGTTCAAGAACCCCGGCATCGAACACATCGTGTACATCGTGAAGGAGAACCGCACCTACGACCAAGTGCTCGGCGACCTTCCGAAAGGCAACAACGACCCGTCGCTCGTTCTCTTCGGACGCGACGTGACGCCGAACCAGCACGCTCTCGTCGAACGCTTCGCCCACCTGGACAACTTCTACGTCTGCGCCGAGGTCTCGGCGGACGGCTGGAACTGGTCTACCGCCGGCTTCGCCAACGAGTACACCCAGCGCAACACCTTCATCAACTACAGCCAGCGCGGACGCAACTACGACTTCGAGGGCACCAACAACGGCCTTCCCGCCTCGGTGAAGGGCAAACGCGACGTGGCCGAGCCCGAAGGCGGCTACGTGTGGGACGCGGTGACGAAGGCGGGCAAGTCCCTGCGCAACTACGGGATGTTCGTCGCCTTCGACCCCGACAACGACCGGCCCGAAACGCGCGAGATGAAGGGCGACGGCATCCCCACCAAGCCTGCCCTCGCCGGCACGACCTCCGAGACGTTCCGCCGCTACGACACCGCCTTCGCCGACAGCGAGGCGTGGGTCGAGTACGGCCTCAAGCCCGCGCCGCGCCAACTCGTCAAGTACGGTCCCCAGAACGATCCCTCCCGCATGACCGCCTGGAAACGCGAGTTCGCCGGGATGGTCAAGACGGGCAAGATGCCTTCGCTGATGCTCGTTCGCCTCGGGCGCGACCACACCGCCGGGACGACCGCCGGCCAGTACAGCCCCCGCGCGATGGTCGCGGACAACGACTACGCGGTCGGCCAGCTCGTGCAGGAGGTTTCCAACTCGCCCTTCTGGAAGTCGACCGCGATCTTCGTCGTCGAGGACGACGCCCAGGCGGGGTTCGACCACATCGACTCCCATCGCTCGACGGGCTACGTGATCTCGCCCTTCGTGCCCACCGCGACCCACGACGGGACCTTCTACAACACGGACAGCGTCCTGCGCACGATGTGCCTGCTCCTCGGCGCGAAGCCGATGAACCATTACGTCGCCACCGCCACGCCCTTCGGCTTCCTCTCGGGCAAGCCGACGAACGCCGCGCCCTTCAAGGCGGTTCTGCCCGCTAAGGCGATCGTCGGCGAGGTCAACGCCCCCACCGCCTATCGTGCGAAGGACAGCGCGCGGATGATCAACCCGCTCCAAGAGGAATCTGCGCCCGACATCGAGCTGAACGACATCCTCTGGGGCTCGGTCAAGGGCGCGAAGGCTCCCCGTCCCGCCACCCCGAACGCCCGCTGGAAGGTCAAGGACGCGGACGGCGACGACGACTAGGGCAGATGAGCCTCCCCTTTCCGAAGGAGGAGAGGGTCCGCCGAAGGAGGCGATGCGAAGACCGTGATGAGACGGTCCTTTGGCGTCGCCTTCCAGGTGGATGGGCGGGTGTAGCCCGCGACCTCGCCCTATTTCTGAAACCGGCTCGCCGGAATGGTGCCGTTCACCTTGGGCGGGGCGAACGTGACCACGCTTTTGCGACCCATCAGATCCGCCTCAGTCCTTGCCACGAAGAAGGTCGTCGCGTCGATCCAGAGCGTCTCCGGAAAGGGCTTGGCCGAGGTCAGTCGGTAGAACTTCCGCCCCTTGACGGTCTCGATCTTGACCGTGTGGCTCCGGCCCGTTTCCGGAAAGAGGCCGCAAGAGGTCAGGCGAAGGAGCGTGCCGGGGACAAAGGTTCCCGTCATCGCTGAGATGCCCGTGATTGTCGCGATCCCCATCTCGGCGTTCTGCACCGGATTCCAGCTTCCCCCGTTAAGGACCCAGGTCGATTTCCCATCGGCGAGGAGGTCGTACTTCCTGCCGAACAGCGTCGAGCCGCCCACTCTCAGCCGTCCTGGGCGCACGAAGGCGATGCGGGCGGTCCCCTTCGATCCGCCGATCTCGCCCGTGACGTTCTGCTCGAATGTCCGTGCCGCGTCGTACGCCTTCTGACTACGCTGGAGGATCTCGGGGGCGGTGAGGGGCGCGTGGAGGGCGAGGAAAGCCGCATAAAAGAGCATAGGCTGGTTATATTACAACGTGCCTAACCCGCTTTTCCCCGGTCAGTACGCCGACCCGGAACTCCATCTGTTCGGGGATCGCTACTGGATCTATCCCACCTTCTCCGCCCCCTACGAGGAGCAGACCCGGTTCGAGGCGTGGTCGTCGTCGGACCTCGTCGAGTGGCGCCACGAGGGGACGATCCTCGACTTCAAGGACGTTCCGTGGAGCACCCATCGCGCCGCCTGGGCTCCCACCGCCGGGAAGCGACACGGCAAGCACTATCTCATCTTCAGCGCGGGCGACGGGGCGGGCCTCGGCGTCGCGGTCGCCGACGCGCCGGGCGGGCCGTTCGTCGATCCCTTGGGCCAGCCGCTCGTCAAGGAGTACCACCATGGCGCCCAGCCCATCGATGCCCACCTGTTCCAGGACGACGACGGCACGCCCTACCTCTACTGGGGCGGCTGGAAGCGCTGCGTCGTGGCGAAGCTGACCGATGACCTCTGCGCCGTCGACGGCGACATCCGCGAGATCACGCCGGAAAACTACGTCGAAGGGCCGTTTATGGTGAAGCACAACGGGATCTACATCCTGATGTGGAGCGAGGGCGGGTGGGGCGACGGCTCGTACCAGGTCGCCTACGGCCGCGCCGACAACCCGTACGGCCCCTTTCCGCGGGAAGGCCTCGTCCTGCGCGCCGACCCGGCGATCGCCAGCTCGGCGGGCCACCACTCGGTCCTGCGCCTCCCGGACACCGGCGAGTACGTGATCTGCTACCATCGCCGCCCCTTGGGCATCGACGCTCGCGACCATCGCGTGACCTGCTTGGACCGGCTCGTGATCCACGACGACGGGACGGTCGAGCCGGTGGTGACGACCCACGAGGGCGTCAGCCCGCATCCGATCCGCTGAAGCCGACCCACCTTCGGAAGAAGGCGTCCAGCTCCGCGTCGTCTCGGCGCGGCTTGGGACCGAAGTCGAGCCCCGAGAGTCGCTCGATCTCCGCGCCGAGGAACCGGTGCAGATCGGGGTCGCGTGGGGCGAGGCTCATCTCGACGTTTCGCGCCTTGTCCACAAGGAGCCGGTCGAGAGCGGCGTCGACGACGGGATCGTCCAAGGTCGCCGCGCGAAGCTCCGAGAAGCGCATGGGCGGCGCGCCGAGCCCCCGTTCGATCCACCGCCCGGCGAGGACGGGGCGGAACACGTAGAGGTACTTCTTCCGCGCGACCTCTTCCTCCTGAAGGTAGGCGGCCCAGTTGCCCTTCGCCATGTTCAGGTAGTGCTTGAAGAGGGCCGTCTCGGAAAGCCATTCGTCCGCGAGAGGGCCGAACTCCGCCATAAACGTTTCGTCCTGCCGGTAGACGATGGGGGAGCGAAGCCACTCGTGGAGCGAGGGGTTCGATTTGGCGAGCAGGCCGAGAGCCTTGCGCAGGTCCCAGCCCGCCATGTCGAGATCACCGGGAAGCTCCGCCTCGATCACGTCCCGCCGCTCGCGGATCGAGAGGTAGTCCTCGACCCGATGGACGTAGAGGAATCGCACGTCGTAGTCGCTGTCCGGCGACGCGAAGCCCCAGGCGCGGCTTCCCGACTCGACCGCGAACAGGATACGGACGCCACGCTCCGCTTCGAGCTGCCCCAAGGCGTTTCGGATGCTTTCGTCCATGGCCGTCCGCGTCAAAGGAGAGCGGAAAGGAGGGGATTCGAACCCCTGAGACTCATCGTCCGGCGGTTTTCAAGACCGCTGCCATCAACCACTCGACCACCTTTCCACTTTCGAGCGTACCAGGGCTAGCGCCGAAGGTTCCACCAGACCGCGCCCGCGCAGACGACGCCGTAGACCGCCGCCGCGAGTATCGGATACCGTAGGAGGCAACGGGTGTCGCGCTTGCCGCCCAGATGCGCCAGTAGGAAGAAGAGGGCGCAGAGACCCGACGCGATCGGCAGGCACCAGCGGCCTGTGAGCAGAGCGACGGTCGCGATGCGGCAGAACGAGAAACCCAGATTCTCGAACGTCTCCGCCCGGGTGCGCTCGCCTAGTTCCGCCATAGCTTCCTGATGGTATAGCCCATAAGGACCACGGCAACGATCGAACCGAGAGCGAGCGCGAACATCAAGAGAGCCGCGTACTCCGCTCCCTGCGTCCCGACCGAAGCGAGGCCCGCCCACGCCGAACAGGCCCCGAACGCGCTGCAGGGAAGGACGATGAAGATCGCGAAAACGACCGCGATAACACGGTTCGCGGTGTTGGAGGATGGGCGTCCACAGTTCGGGCAGCGCACGCTCTCGTACTCCTGGCCGCAGTTGGGGCAGGTCAGCCACGCCATAGTTTCGCCACCACGTAGGCGAGGCCGACGAAGGCCGCGATCGAGACCGCTCCCACCGCGAGGAAGACGATCCCAAGGCCCCCACCGAAGTCGGGAGCGACCGCTGAGTTCATCCCGCCCCAGACGGAACAGGCCCCGACGAGGGCGAGGGGCAAGACGAGAAAGATCGCCAGGATCACCGCGACCACGCGGTTCGCGGCGTTGGACGAGGGCCGCCCGCAGTGCGGGCACCGTGCGCCCTTATACGCCTGGTCGCAGTTCGGGCACGTCATGTTTCTTCCTCCTGAGCAGACCGATCGAGGCGACGACGACGAGGTCCAGGCAGAACCACTGCATAGGCGACAGCCCCATCACGAGCGACTCGCGCCAGCGAACGAATTCCAGCCCGAAACGGGTGACTCCGAAAAGGAGCAGGTAAAGGCGAAACAGGTCGCCCTCGCGCATGGGCGCAGGGAGCCGGTAGGCGTCGGATGCTCCCGTGCCGACGCGCGAGCCTGCCGCCGGCGTGGCGACCCCCTCCCCCACGGTTCCCCTTTCCGAGACCCACAGCAGGAGGACGAAGATCGCCGCCGCCGTCGCGGCGGAGTAGAGCTGGGCGGGATGGCGGAGGGCGCCGTGCTGCCAGATCGACCAGGGAAGGGCGCACTCCGTGCCGTAGCAGCAACCGTTGAGGTGGCACCCGATCCGGCCCACCGCCTCGCCCGCCGGAAGGGCGAGGGCGAACAGGTCGCCTGTGGAGCGGCGAATCCCCATCCCCCGCTTGGCGATCTCAACCCCCAGCCAGCCGAAGAGAAGGCCACCCAGGAGCGCCCGACCGCCGGGGTTCGCGGCGGCGGAAAGCGGAAGGCCGGAGGCGACGAGCTGCGTGACCTTGGCGCCCACGATGCCCGCGACGAAGCCGACGCCCGCCAGGATCGCCATGCCCTCGGTGGCGAGACGCCGCCGCCGCGCGGCCCAGAGGAAGACGCCCGCCCCAACGAGGTACGAAAGGCCGGTGACCACCTCTCCGGAACTCAGCGCGAGCGGGATCACGAAGCGTAGTGTAAGGCAAAGAGGGGACGGTTCGGTCGCCCACCCGGAAAGTTCCGACCGAAAGAGGTACTAAGAAGGGAATGACTAGGCTTTCCGTCCGCGCTGCGCAGATCCCCACCGACGAGGGGACCGCCTGGCGGGCGATGGTCGCGAGCTACTGCTGCGACGAGATGGAAGAGGCGTGGGAGGACGGCGTCGTGGGCTTCGGCGCGAAGGACGAGGCGACGGAGGAGCCGGCGGTCAATCTCTACCGGGTCGACGTGTGGCCCGAGGCGACGATCTGGACGGAGTATTCGATCCGCTTCTGCCCCTTCTGCGGGACGGAGATCGATCTTGAGACGGCCGAAGCGCCGGCCGAATAGATCGGACCGGCGCAGATGGGAGAGAGGCCCGAAGCCGACGTCTAGGCTTTGGAGAGCCTAGACGGTCGCCTTCATCCGCGCGACCACGCCTTCGAGGAAGGCCTCGTTGGTGGGGGTGCGCTTGACGAGCTTGATAAGCGAGTCGGTCGCCTCGACGGAGTCCTTCTGGTTGGCGAGCAGGCGTCGCAGCTGGACGATGCCCTCCATGTCCTCCTTCCGGAACAGCAGCTCCTCCTTTCGGGTGGACGAGCGCTTGACGTCGATGGCGGGCCAGATGCGCCGCTCGGCGAGGTCGCGGTCGAGGATCAGCTCGCAGTTGCCCGTGCCCTTGAGCTCTTCGAAGATCGCCTCGTCCATCTTGGACGAGGTCTCCACGAGGATCGAGGCGATAATGGTGAGCGAGCCGCCCTCCTCGATCTTGCGCGCCGCGCCGAAGAACCGGCGGGGTCGGTAGAGCGCGACGGGGTCGAGACCGCCCGACATCGTGCGTCCGGACGAGTTGCAGGTCAGATTGCTGGCGCGCGAGAGGCGAGTGAGCGAGTCGAGCAGGATGACGACGTCGTGACCGACCTCGACGAGCCGCTTGGCCTGCTCCAGGCACAGCTCGGCGACCCGCATATGGTTCTCCGGCGGTTCGTCGAACGTGCTGGAGATCACTTGGCCGCGCACGTTGCGCTTCATATCGGTGACCTCTTCGGGCCGCTCGTCCACGAGGAGGACCATGAGGTAGACCTCGGGGTGGTTCGCCGCGATCGCGTTGGCGATACCCTTCATCATCGTGGTCTTGCCTACCTTGGGCGGCGACACGACGAGGCCGCGCTGGCCTTTGCCGATGGGCGAGATGATGTCGATGATGCGCTGCGGGATCGCGTCCGGCACCGTCTCCATCTTAAGCCGCTCCATGGGGAAGAGGGGAGTCAGCTCGTCGAAGGTCTTGCGCCGGGTCATTTCCGGCGACTCGGTCGCGAAGGTGTTGACGCTCTCGACGCGGAGCATGCCGGCGAACTTCTCGCCTTCCTTGGGGGCGCGGATCATGCCGAGGACGGTGTCGCCGGTCCGCAGGTTGAACTTCTTGATCTGGCTCTGCGAGACGAACACGTCGCTCGGGCCGGGGATGTAGTTGTCGCGCCGCAGGAAGCCGAAGTCCTGGATCGTCTCCAGCACGCCGCGGGCGTAGAGGGCGTCCGGGTTGGCCTTCTGGAGGAGGGCCTCGATCAGCTCGTGCCGAAGCATCTTCTTCGGGTCGAGCTTGGCCGCCTTCGCCTCCTTGAGGAGGGCGGCGGGCGTCATCTTGTCGTAATGGTTGAAGTCGACTTCGGGAAGGTTCTCGAAGTCGGCGGCCTCGTTCTTCGGCAGCCCTTCGCGACTTCCGCCGCTACCGCCACGTCGCCGGCGCTGCTGGCCACCTTGGCCTTGGCCGCCACCTTGGCCTTGGCCACCCTTGGGTCGAAACTGGGGATTCATGTCCTTGCTCTTGAAGGCTCGTCTCCGCGCGAAGGAACCCGGAAAGGGTTCTTGTTGAGAGGGAGGCGCGTGTAGAAACGCGTCACTCGTCGCGGAGGATTCCGACGTACGGAAGGTTTCGGAACCTTTCGTCGTAGTCGAGACCATAGCCTACCACAAACTCGTTCGCAATGTCAAATCCTAGATAATCGACCTTCACCGCCGTGACGCGCGCCTCGGTCTTCGACAGCAAGGCGGCGACTCGGACGCTCTTCGGATGGCGCGTTTCCAAGAGTTCCAGAAGGTACGCGAGCGTCGTGCCGGTGTCCACGATGTCCTCGACGATCACGACGTGTCGCCCTTCGACGTTGATGTCCAGGTCCTTGCGGATCTGGACGACGCCGGTCGAGCTCTTGCCGCCGTGGTAGCTCGACACCTGCATGAAGTCCAGCTCGGCGTCCGTCTCCATCGCCCGCGCGAGATCGGAGAAGAAGTGGACCGACCCCTTGAGGATCGCCACCAGCACCGGCGTCTCGCCCGCGAGTTCCCGGTCGATCGCCTGGGCCATCTCGTGGACCCGCTTCTGGATCTGTTCGGCGGCGAGCATGGTGTCGACGGGCATCGCCTAGGAGTGTAGCCCTTTGGAGCGCGCGGCCCGGTTCCTGTCAACCTACTCTCCATGCTCGCCCTTCTCTTCGGCCAAAGCTTCTCGCCCCTCTCCGCCCCCCACGCGATGGTCGTCTCCGACCATCGCCTCGCCTCGGCGGTGGGGCGCGACGCGATGCGCCGGGGCGGCAACGCGGTGGACGCGGCGGTCGCGACCGCCCTCGCGCTCGCGGTGGTCCACCCCAGCGCGGGCAACCTGGGAGGTGGCGGCTTCATGATGATCCGGCTCAAGGACGGAAGGGCGCTCGCCCTCGATTTCCGCGAGACCGCTCCCGCCGCCGCTTCACGGGACATGTACGTGGCGAATCCGAAAGACTCCACCCTCGGCTACCGGGCGGTGGGTGTTCCCGGCACCCCCGCCGGGCTCTGGACCGCGCACGAGCGATTCGGGAGGATCCCTTGGAAAAGCCTCGTCGAACCGGCGGTGCGCCTCGCCCGCGACGGCTTTCCCCTGAGCCGCGAACTGGCGATCTCTCTCAAAGGCCACGCCGACGTCTTCCGGCGGTTTCCGGAAAGCGACCGCCAGTTCAACCGCGACGGCGCGTTCTTCAAGGGTGGCGAGACGTTCAAACAGCCCGCACTCGCCCAAACTCTCTTCCGCCTCGAACGGGGGCCGGACGGCTTCTACCGGGGCGAGACCGCGCGCCAGATCGTCGACGCGATGACGAAGCACGGCGGCCTGATCACGCTGAAGGACCTCGCCGCCTATCGTCCCAAGCTGCGCGAGCCCCTTCGGGCGACCTACCACGGCGTCGAGGTGCTGACGATGCCGCCCCCCAGTTCCGGCGGGATCGCCCTCCTCCAGATGCTCGGCACGGTGGACGGCCGCCTCGCCGGTCCCGGAAGCGTCGCTACCGTCCACACGTCCGTCGAGGCGATGAAGCGCGCGTTCGCCGACCGGTCCGAGTTCCTAGGCGATCCCGACTTCGTGAAGGTCCCCGTTCGGAGACTCCTCGCGAAGGACCGCATCCAGGGTTTCCGGAACGCGCTCGGCGAACGCGCCACCCCGAGCGACGCGATCCGACCGCGGCTCGACGGCCTCCATGAGGGCGACAACACGACCCACTTCACCGTGGTCGACGGCGACGGCGCCGCCGTCTCCTGCACCTACACCCTCAACACGGGCTACGGGAGCGGGGCCGCCGTCGCCGGGTTCCTCCTGAACGACGAGATGGACGACTTCGCGAGCGCGCCGGGCCGTCCGAACGCCTACGGGCTGATCCAGGGCGAGGCGAACGCGATCGCTCCCGGCAAGCGGCCCCTCTCTTCGATGACGCCGACCCTGCTGGTGAAGGACGGCCGGCTCCTGATGGCCCTCGGCTCTCCCGGTGGGCCCACGATCATCAACACCGTGTTCGAAACGATCCTGAACGTCCTCGACTTCGGGATGGACGTCCAGCGCTCGGTTGCCGCTCCGCGCTACCACCACCAGTGGCGTCCCGACACGATCGGTTACGAGCCTTTCGCCTTCTCCCCCGACGTGATGAACGCCCTTCGCGCGAAAGGCCATGTTTTCGCCGCGAAGCCCGGCAACCAGGGCTCCTGCCACGCCGTCCGGGTCCTTCCCGACGGCTGGCGCGCCGCCGGGTGCGACCCCAGGATGCCCGACGCCGGAGCGGCGGGCTACTAACCCTGGTTGTACAGCCGTCCCGATTGGATCAGGCGCTGGCGCGCGGTGTCGCAGGGCACCGCGATGTGGGTCGCCGGATTGAACTCCTTCCCGATGGCCTTGCATCCCGTCGGCACGTAGATCTCCAGTCGCGTGTTCGTGTAGCCGTTCGGAAGGTAACGCACGTAGTAGCCGTCCGGATGGAGCGACCAGCGTCCGCGCGGGACCTCTCGGCTACCCGCGCCGGGGGGCGGGTTGCCCGTCAACACCGCGATCCGCGCCATCTCGTCGTAGGTCGCGTTCGGTAGGGTGAGCTGCTGGCGGAGCTGGTTCTCCGCCTCGTGGACCTGACGAAGGATCGGGGGCTCGCTGATCAGACCCCGTTGCAGCGCCTCCTCCCCCAGGATTCCCATCGCTCCGCCGTTCAGGTCGAGGATCTGCTTGGGCGTTAGAAGGGTCGAGGCGACGCGTTGGAGGTTCGGCGTCAGTTCCGACACCTTCGTCCGCGCGATGATCGCCCAGAGAAGAAGCTGGATGTCGTGCTGCTCGATCTCCGGATGGGCGACGGAGTGGCTGACGATGTCGATCACCGCGCGCTCGGCCGGTCCCTTGGGCGGCGCGTAGAGGTAGGCGTCGCCCCGGCTGGGACCGTAGGTTCCCGCATGGAGGCAGTACGACTGCACGGTGGCGCCGTACGTGCCCTCGCGCAGGACGAAGCCGCCGTTCGCGCCGCGATCCAAACCGCCTAAAGGCTTGGCCTCGGGGCTGAAGCCGTCCTTGTCGGCGACCTCCCACTTCGCGTCCTTGAGTGAGGTGGTGATCGCGGGACCCTTCTTGAACAGGCTGTCGACGCCGGGAACGCGGGGAAGCTTGATCCCAGGGATCTGGGCGTGCGCGCTGACGGCGCACACGGCGAGGAGAAGGATCGGTAGAGCGCGCTTCATGGGACTTGGGTCCCTATTATTCTCCAAAGCATTCGCGATGAATCTGCGCGATCGCCTCGAGCGGGACCTTTGGGCGGCGGTCGTAGAACAGGAGGCCGTTGATCTCCTGCTCGATGTCCGTGAGCTGCGTGTAGCAGAAGCCCGCGATCCCGATGTCGGCGAGTCCCTGCATGACGTCGCGGTACTTCTCAAGCAGCTCCGCCGGCGTCCGGTGGGAACCGTACGCGTTGTAGAGCGGGTCGAGCGTGTCCGCGTCGGGCGGGATCAGGAGGAAGCCGCCCACCTCGCTGAGCACGATGGGCTGGCCGCGGTACGCGGCCTCGCCCACGAAATGGGCGAGGCTGCCCGAGCCCCAGACGGTAGCGGGGACGCGCCCCTCGCCCCATCGTTCGCGGAGGCCGTCCCCGGTGGGCGTGTAGTCGTGGATCGCCGCGAGGTCCGACACGTCGGTGTGTTCCCATCCGTCGTTGTCCACGACGAGCCGCGACGGATCGAGACGGCGGGTGAGCGACACGAGCCGCTCGAGGAACGCGTATTCGGGCGTCGGCCCGGTCCGCAGCCCGGGAACGCCCCAGCTCTCGTTGATGGGAACCCAGGTCACCACGCACGGATGGCCCACGTCCCGCCGGACCGCCCGCTCCCATTCCGCCGCGAACCGCTCCTCCGCCTCGAACGACCAGTCCCGCGCGTTCGCCATCTCGCCCCAAGTGATCAAGCCGAGCCGGTCGCACCACGTCAGCCAGCGTGGGTCTTCGACCTTCTGGTGCTTGCGCGCTCCGTTGAAGCCCATCGCCCGCGTCAGTTCCACGTCCGCTTTCAGGGCCTCGCCATCGGGCGGCGTCAGCCCGCCGTCAGGCCAGTAGCCCTGGTCGAGGACCAGCTTGAGGAAGGTCGGCTCGCCGTTCAGCAGGAACCGATTGCCGTCTACCGCGACCTCCCGTAGTCCCGCGTAGGTGTGGACCTCGTCGAGAAGGCGTTCGCCTTGGTAGAGCCGGATCTTCAGTCCGTGCAGGCCGGGCGTCGCGGGCGTCCATCGCCGCCCCTGGGGCATGGCCAGCGTGAAGCGGGCGGAAGCGGAGCCGCGCGTCTCGAACGACTCTCGCGTACCGTCCTCCAGCCGCTCGACCTCGATCCGGTAGGCGCCCGCCGGGGCGTGGAGTCCGACCGAGAACTCCAGGCGGTCGGGATCGAGCCGAGGCACGATCGTGAGGACGTCGAAACGATGCGTCGACACGGGCTCCAGCCAGACGCGCTGCCAGATGCCGGTCGTGCAGTAGTAGTCGCACGACTTAGGAACGCCGGTGTCGGCCTGCTTGCCGCGCGGCTGCTCCTTGCTCTGAGAATCGGTCACCTGCAGGACGAGCCGGTTCGGACCCGGTTTCAGGTACGGCTTGAGGTCGATCGCGAAGGGAACGTGACCGCCCCGGTTGTGGCCGATCACGGTTCCGTTCAGCCAGAGGCACGCCTCGTAGTCCACCGCCCCGAAATGCAGGAGCAGGCTGCCCTCCCGTTCCTCCGGCGTGGGGTCGAGGTTCAGGGCGTACCAGACGGTCTCGTGGATCCCCTTGTCGTCCAACCCGCTTAGCGGAGCCTGGTAGGCGAACGGGACCTGGATGCGCAAAGGCAGGGCGTCGCGCTCCGTCCACCCTTCTTCCAATCCCACCCGCGCGTCGTCGAACGCGAACTCCCACTCGCCCGAGAGATCGCGCCACGCGTCGCGGGTCATTAGGGGGCGGGGGTGGTTCGGGTCGGGAAGGTGGGGGCTCATGGCCCTATTGTGGCGAGACTCTCCCGAGTCTCGCGCCGCGCTATTTCGCGTCGAGCGCGAGCAGTTCCTTCTTCGCCCGCTCCGCGAACGGGGTCCCCGGCAGGAGCGTCGCCAGCGTCTGGAACGTCTTGCGCGCGTTCGCCGTGTCGCCTAGCTTCAGGTAGGCGACGCCCAGTTCGCCGTACGTTTCGCCCTTCACGTGGACCGAGGCGTTCGCCTGCTGGCCCATCGAGCTGGTCTTAAGGAGCTTGTTGCAGTCGTCGCGGATCTTTTCCCAGTTCTCCTTCGGCATAGGCCAGCCGGGCATGTACTGCGCCTGGACGTACAGCGTGGCCGCGCGCATCATGTAGATGTTGTAGTCCTTCGGACGCATCGCCACCGCGTCGTCGAGGTTCTTGCGCGAGAGGGGAAGCCACTTCGCCGCCTCGTCCTTCTTGCCCCTCATATTGGCCTGGATCGCCTTGATCGTCTGGCCGTTTCCGAGCCACACAAGGGCGCGGGCGTCCTTGGGGTCTTTCTTCAGCATCCCCTCGATCTCGGCGTAGGCGTCGTTGAACGTCTTCAGGTCGCCTCGGAACACCGCGAAGAACTTCTGGCGGTACTTCGTCACGAAGGGGTCCTCGACGTACGCGACGGGCTTCTTCTGGACGTGCTCTTCCGCGTTCCACGGCGGCACGAACTGAGCTTGGGCCGCCGACGCCGCGGCAAGGAGGACGAAGGGGAGGAAACGACGCATCGTCTCTAATGTACGCCATAGGTCCGCACCCTATGCGTCAGGGGTATCTTCGCGTTTCGATGCGTGCCGCGCTCCTGCTGGCCTCCGTTGTTTTCTTGGGTTGCGCGAAGCCGTCCACTCCGGCTCCGGGCTCCCTGACCGTGCCTGACGAGCCTTCGGCGCAGGCGCGGAACGCCGACTTACGGGAGGACGACGTTCAGGCCGCCTACGGGCTCGACACCGCCTGCGCGTCCGTCGAGGAGGCGCGCGGGAAGGCCAAAGTCCTTGCTGCCCTCGCAGGCGGCGAGGCGGGGCAGGCCTTGAACGACGTGACGGAAGCCCTCGACGCGGCGGGCCAAGCGCTCGCGGACCACACCGACCCGCCGCCCGCCGAGCGGGCCTTCACCGAGGCGGAACGCAAGGAGGCGGCCCAATCGGCGGCGGACGCCCTGGGCGAACTCCGCGACGCGGGCGACATCCTCGACGGCCTCGCCCAGAACGCCCCAAAGGCGCACCAAGCCGTGCTGGAGGCGATCCGCTCGGCGGTCGGCGAGGCGGAGGACGCGATCGAAGGGGCGATGGAGGACCTGGGCGCGAAGGCGCCGCCCGAAGAGGAAGCCCCCGAACCTTCCGGCCACTGACGGCCTAGGATCCGTAGACCGGCTCGTACAGCTTGACCTGGTACACCTTCTGCTGGGGCAGCGAAGCGCGGAAGGCGGCTTCGTCGTCCCAGGCGGCGAGGCCGACGACCTCTTCGGCGAGGTTCTCGTTCACGGCGACCAGATAGCCCGCGAAGCCGGGAATCGCCCCGAGTCCCGCGAAGGTCTGGAGGTAGGTGTCGATGAGGCCGTCGCCCCGCCCCGGCTCCGCGATGCGGATCGAGATCGAAAGGGCCGGCGCGTTGGAGAGTCCGTGGCCGAGGGCGCCCTCGGCGTGGATCACGCTCAGGCCCATTACATCGGCAGGCGCGGCGCCGTGTCCCTGGCGCTCGACGAGGCTCCGCCGCGCGCTGATCGCCACGAGCCCGCGCTCCGCCGCCTTCTCACTCGCGTAGGAGAACAGGATCATCCGCGCCATCGAATCCTGTGCACTCTGCCACACGCCGAATCCCTGGAAACCATCGACGTCGGCGAGGGCCTGCTGGACCGCCCGCGCGTAGGCCCCCGCCGCCTCCACGTCCTCCGGATGAAGGCGCACCCGGACCATGATGATCGTCTCGGCCATTGCTCTTGAGTCTACTCCCCGGCAAAGCGGCGGGGCGGGTTCCGATCGCCTTGGGGAATGCGACGGTGTGTCCTTCCGCATTCCACCGCCTATTCTCTTCGCCCTTCTCCTCGGCGCAGGCCTGCTCCTCTGCGCGCCGCTCGGCTCTCGCTAGATCGATTCGCTCGATGTCCCAAAGTCGGAAAAAGACCCGCCCTTTGCAACTCCTAAGCGACGGGGCTCGTCCATGTTGCCGATGTCGCCGATCCTGCGCGCCCTTCGTCTTTTCGGCCGCGAGCGCGGATTATGGAAGTACGCGATCAAGCCCCTGCTCTGGGGAGTCGCGGCCTACGCCCTTGCGATCCTGATGCTCGCGGGAGCTTCATTGGGTGCAGGCGAGTACTTCGGAGGAAACACCGGCGGCCTCATCGCCCTCGCGGTGAGTCTCGTTCTGGGCATCGTCTTCGCCGGAGCGATCTACCTCGCCCTCGTCGCGCTTATCGCCGGGTTCGGATTCGACCGGCTGAGCGCGGAGGTCGAGGAGCGGGTCTACGGCCACACCGTAGGAAGGCCGCTGGGCTTCGTGGAAGGGCTCGGGGACGGCGTCACGCGTGGGACGCTGACCGCGCTCTGCGGAGTGGCCGCCCTCTGCCTGAGCCCGACGGTCGTCGGACCGTGGCTCGTCGCGTCGTTCCTCTGTCTTCTCGACTTTACCGCTCCGTCTTTGTTGCGTCGGGGCGTAAGGCTGAAAGGGCAGTTCGGGGTCGCCCGACGCCTTCCGGGGGCCTTACCCTTCGCGCTGATCGCGGGAGTGATCGTGCTGATTCCGGTCGTGAACGTCCTTGCCCTTCCGGTCCTGGTGGCCGCGGGCACCCTGCTCGTCGCCGATGGGTCGGCTGCGGTCAGAGGCGGCGCTTGAGTTCGGCGACCTCGGCTTCGAGGCGATCGACGGTGTGGGACAGCTCGCGCACGAACTCGAGGAGTTGACCCTGGTCCGCCTCGGGCGCGACGTCGGTCATTTCGAGAGAGGCGACGGGAGCGAACATCGATCGATGCGTGGAAGCCGAGACGCGGGACGGAACCATGCGACTCTGACCCTTTTTTGTCCTGCCGGGTTCTCGTTCGATCGTCGTAGAATGGGTTCGTGTTTCTGCCTATGCTCATCCTCGCGACCGACCCTCAGCCGACGACCTTCGAGGTCGTCGGCTATCAGAGCGTTCAGCACGCCTTGCCCGACGGTCGTCCCGATCCCGATGCGAAGGACAACGACTACGTCCGCACGAAGACGCAGTGGTTCCTCATCCTGGATTCCAACGATCTTCCGGTTGACGCGTCGGGAAACCGCCACGTCGTACTCCCGGCCCTGAGCTACAGGACGTACCGCAAGACGGAAGAGAAGGGGCGCATCCGGGGGGCGTTCGCCCTCAGGTTCGAGAGGGTGAATCCGGCTCCCAGGGGCAAGTTGGGGAAGGCGAGGGTCATGGGCAGTAGCGGCAACGGGGCTCTCGACTACGAATATCCCGCCGGCCAGCGGGTGATGTACTGGACGGTGCGCAGCGTGGTCCAGCGAGTCGAGACGCATACCGACGGAAAGCGACGGGCGACGCGGTCAGAGTCGGAGACGAACTACAGCATCGCGGCACAAGGCTGGTACGCCGACCGGCCGTTCGTTCCCGATCGGGAGCCTCGGATAAACTTCGGTGGCCCGAAGGTTCAGGTCGACGCACCGACCTTGGGCTACGGAAAGCCCGTCCTTCCCAAGGAAGACGTGTTCTAGTCCTCTACCAGGATCGCGTTTTTCGTCCGGAGAAGGTTTCGGGTAGGACGTTTAGCTCCCCGCTGGAGTAGTAGAATCACCCCTATGAATAAAAAGGTCACCGAAGCGATCCTTGAGGAAATCGATGCCGTCCTCAGTTCTCCCATCACCGCCCGTGGCATGGACGAGGCCCTTCTGATCCAGGCCGAGACGCGCGACGAGATTCGCAACCTTCTGTCGAAGTATCTGGCGGAAGCCCCCGAGCCCCAGTCGCTCGTTCACCAGACCCGCCGCCGGTAAGAGAGTGAAGCTCGCAGAAAAGGGGAGGGCGTCGGGATTTATCCCGACGCCCTCCCCTTTTGCCCCTCGATCCTTTTAAGGCTCTTCTAAGGCGTCACGTAGAAGAACGCGACCGCCAGGATCGCGTAGACGCCCAGGAGAAGAACGCCCTCGAACCAGTTGGTCTCGCCGTCGCGGGCGATCGCGTTCACGCAGAACGCCGCCGCCGCGACCGCGACCAACTCTAGGGGAGAGCGGAACACCAGGGTCATGGGGTGCTTTCCGATAAAGAACGAGGCGAGGACGAGGATCGGAGCGACGAGTAAGGCGACCTGGATGGTCGAACCCAGAGTGATGCCCATCACGAGGCCCATGCGGTCCTTGCGCGCGAAGTAGACCGCCGTGATGTATTCCGCCGCGTTGCCCACCACCGCGAGGAGCGTGATACCGAGGAAGAACTTCGAGATCCCCCAACTCGACGAGGCCGCCTCAAGCGAGCCGGACACCGCCTCCGAAACGAGGGCGACGAACACCGTCGCGACGACCAGGGTCGTGACGGACTTCCAGAGCGGCTTGCTCGCAGGCGCATCGTGCTCGTCCGCGTCCGCGAAGGTGTCGCGGTGGGTGACGAGGGTGTACACCAGGTTCGCGACGTAGATCAGGATCAGCAGGATCGCGACCCCGACGCTCATCCGTTCATCGAGGAGGGTCGGATTCGGGACGTTTTTGATGCCCCGCTCCGTATAGTCGAACATCGCCGGGATGAGCAGGGCGAACACGACGAGGGTCAGCAAGCTGGAAAGGACGCCGACCTTGTCGCGGTCGAACTTCTGCCTCGCGTACTTGACGCCGCCGAACGTCGCGCCTAATCCCAAGCCGAGAAGGCTGTTGCCGATCAGAGAGCCCGTGATCTGTGCCTTCGCCACCTCCGCCTCGCCGGCGCGGAGCACGAAGAGGGCGAGGATCAGCTCCGAGGCGTTGCCGAAGCTCACGTTAAGCAAGCCGCCGATGGTCGAGCCCAGGTGGGTCGCCACCTCTTCGGTCGCATCCTTCACGAGACTGGCGAGCGGGATGATCGCCATCACGGAAACCACGAAAGTCCACGTCGGCGGTACGTTGTGGAAGACGTGCTCCATCAACAGCGCGACTGGCACGAGTGCAAGCAACCACCTCATCATCGGTGGGGGGAAGATACCGTAATCGGGGGCGAACGCTGGGCCTCATCGGCGACGAGCCCGAAGAAAGCTACTTCGGGCAGAACCGCCCGATGAGCAGGCCGCACACTTCGTCCAGGGCTTGAGCCGCGTCCTTCGTCTCCGCGTTCGTCGAGGCGACTACGGCGAACCGCCTAGCCGGGGCGATCCAGAGGGACTGCACGTTCATCGTGTTGCTGCCCAGGTGGTAGAGCGCGTTGCCCCCGGCCCACGCTCGGGGGATCGCCACGAAACCCCCTGCGTAGTCGCCACCGGCGGGCGGCGTATGCAGAACGGCGAAGGACGCCGGGGTGAGCGGCCCACCGTACCGACCCTCGTCGGCTTGGAAGGCGCACCAGCGGAGCATGTCGCGCACGCTCATGTTCAGGGTGCCCGCCGGGCCGAGCATAGGGAGGTTGTCGCCCCCCGAGATGGGAACGAGCTTTCCATCCCGCTCGACGTGGCCCACCGGCTGGGGCTTGCCGCCTGCGTCCGCCGCACCGAACCCCGCGCTGTTCAAACCCAGCGGCCTGAGAATCTCCGTTGTGACGAGATCCTCCCAGGAGCGACGGGTCAGCCCTTCGAGCGCGGCTCCGAGGACGATGTAGCCCCGGTTCGAGTACTCGTACTTCGTGCCCGGGGGTGAGGAGGGCGTGAGGGAGAGCGCCCGGCGCGCGTAGTCCGCGCGTTGGGCCGGAAGCGACTCCTTCGAAGCGAAGTAGGCCATCCCTTTCGAGTAGGTCTCGCCGGTGAGGCCCGAGCGATGCTGAACGAGCTGGAGCGGTGTGACCGTGCGGTACGCAGGGGCCATCGTCGTCGAGAGCTTAGGAAAGAGTCTTTCTAGTGGCGTGTTCCAGGCCAGCTTGCCCTTCTGGACGAGGATCGCGGTGAGGGTGGCGGTGAAAGCCTTGGTGTTCGATCCGATATGGTAGCGGTCGTCCACCGTCGCGCGATCCTCGGAGCCGACGCGCCTCACGCCCACCGCATCGAGCGAGACGACCTTCCCGTCGACGATCGCGCCCGCGCAGATCGAGGGAAGGCCGTAGTGAGCGCGAATCCGTTCCATCTCGTCGGCGACCGACGGTTTCTGAAACGACACGAGGACCAAGGCTCCGATCACCGCCCTATCATAGGCCATTGGGACGATGGAATAGGCCCTCTTCCCCCGCGACGCTAAAGAAGCTTGTCGAGCGTGATCGGTAAGTCGCGGACGCGCCGACCGGTCGCATGGTAGACCGCGTTCGCGATAGCGGCGGGCGCGCCCGCGATACCGACCTCGCCGACGCCCCGTGCGCCTAAGGCGCCGAAGTGCGGATCGGGGACGTCGAGCCAATCGACGTCGATCTCGGGCACGTCCGCGTTCACCGGAACGTGGTACTCCGCAAGATCGCGGTTCACGTAGATCCCAAGTTTGGGGTCGATGACCGTGTGCTCCTGAAGGGCCATCCCGATCGCCCAGACGATACCGCCTTGGAGTTGGGAGCGAACCAAGCGCGGATTGAGCGCGCGCCCGATGTCGTAGACGCCCACGAACCGGCGACAGCGGACCGTGCCGAGCTCTTCGTCCACCCGAACCTCCGCGAACACGGCGCCCCATGAGTGGAACGCGTAAGGGGACTCGTCCAGCCTCGGGTCGTTCGTCGTCTCGACCTCCGTGACGCCCTTCGCGATCGCCTCCTTGAGGGCCTTGGCCGCCGCCACGACCGCGTTGCCGACGCTCGCCGTCGTCTGGGAGCCGCCCGCGCCGGGAGCCGGAGGGAAGCTCGAATCGCCGGAGAGGAAACGCACCTTGCTCAGGGGCAGGCCGAGCGCTTCGGCGGCGGTCTGGGCCATGACCGTATCGACTCCCTGGCCCACGTCGCTCGCCGCCGCGCGGAAGGTCGCCACGCCGTCCCGTCCCATCGTCGCGCGCACCGTCGTCTTCGACATCCCGGCTCGGTAGGCCACGCCCGCGCAGCCGTACCCGACGAGTTCGTTGCCCTCGCGCATCGAACGGGGCTTCGAATCGCGCTTCGACCAGCCGAACCTTGTGGAAGCCTGATCGAAGCACTCCCTTAGGCGGCGCATCGACCAAGGCTTTCCGGAATCCGCGTCCACTGTCGAATCGTTGCGTAGGCGAAGCGCGATCGGGTCGATCCCCAGCGTCTCCGCCAGCTCATCCATGGCGGACTCCAGCGCGAACGGTCCCGGAACCTCGCCGGGGCCCCGCATCGGGCAGGCGGAAGGAAGGTTCAGCGGCACGTACCGCTGGGCCGCCTCGAGCGTGTCCGTCGCGTAGAGCTTGCGCGTCGTGAGGATACAAGGTTCCACGTAGCCGCTGACCGTCGAGGTGTCGCTGACGCTGAGGTGGCGCGTCGCCTGGAGCTTGCCGTCGATCGAAGCGCCGAGCGAGACCCGCTGGACCGTGCGGGGGCGGTGGCCGAGGCTTCCGAACATCTGCCGCCGCGTTGTGACGAGCGACACCGGACGCCTTAGCATCCGGGCGGCGGTGGCGGCGAGCAGCATGTGGCCGTACTGAAAGCCTTTGGAGCCGAACGAACCGCCGACGCGCTCGGCCTCGATCCGAACCCGATCCTCTGGCAGCCCGAAGGAGGCGGCCACCATCTTCTGCATGTTCTTGATCTGGCGCGAGGTCTCGTAGAGGTGGAGCGTTCCGCCTTGCCACTCGGCGACGGTGGCGACCGTCTCCATGGGGTTGTGGTGCTCGGTGGGCGTGGTGTAGACCGCGTCGTGCCTCCGCTCCGCCGCCGCGAAGGCCGCCGCCGCGTCGCCCCGTTGGATCGGATTCTGGCGGTCGCCTTCTCCCGAGGGAGGCGTCGTCGCACGGGGATCGTCGATCGCGAGGCTCAGGTCGAACGGACCCGGCTCGATCTCGAAACGCAGAAGGGAAGCGGCGTACTGCGCCCGCTCCAGCGTGTCCGCGACCACAAGGCCAAGGTGCTGGCCCTGGTGGACGATCCGGTCGTCCTCCAGGGGTTGGCGACTCTCGTTCAGGCTGCCCGGCCCGGCGCCCGGGAGGGGACGAAGCTTCGACATGTTGAGGTGGGTCAGAACGAGTCTCACCCCTGGCGCTTTGCGGGCCTCCACGTCGTCGACCTCCATGATACGTCCGCTCGGGGCGTCGCTCTCGACCAGCACGGCGTGCAACCGTCCCTTCGGATGGCGCTCGGCGGTGTAGAGAGCTCGCCCGGTAACGCGGGCGACGCCCTCCACGCGGGGGACGGAGGCTCCGAGAGGCGACTGATCGGCCATCACAACCTCCGATGCCCTGGAGGTCGGATAGGTTTCCTAAGGAGCGAAGGCTAAGGTTCGCCTTGATCGATCCGTAGGGCTTCCGCGTAGAACTCCAAAAGGCTCGTGAGGTGGGCCTGAGAGGAGAACGCTCGCGCGAAGGGACGGGCGTAGGCGTGCTCGCTCATCCGGCGGCCGGTCGCGGGGTCGGCGAGCGTCCGCATCGCGTCCGCGAGGCTCTCGGCGCTTCCCGACCGGAAGAGGAGGCCGTCCTCCTCGAGGAACTCCTGGGCGGCGCAGGTATCGGGGACAAGGACGGGGATGCCGCGACTGAGGGCCTCGACGGTGACCAAAGGGGCGGCTTCGTACCAGCGGGAGGTCAGGACCATCGCCCGGGCGCGGGCGAGATGGGCGTCCACCCCGGCGGCATCCTGCCAGCCCGTAATAAAGGCGTTTGGAAGCTCCGCGCGGACCGCCTTCGCCTCCGGGCCATCGCCGACGAAGAGGACCGGTAGGCCGGAAAGGCGCCCCGCGCGGGCCAGCAGGGCGGGGTCCTTCTCGGGGGAGAGACGGCCCACGAACACGAACTCCGAATTCTGCTCGACGGCGATGCGCGGGCGGGGCGTGAGATCGGTGGGATTGACGATCACCCGCCCGTGGACGTCGGGGCTCAGGTAGGGCTGAAGGATGTCCCGGCTGAAGGCGGAGACGGAGACGACGTGACGAAGGCGACGCCGGGTCGTGCCTCGGAAAAGCGCGGAGCGAAAGGCCAGCGCGGCCTTGGAGGCGGGACCGGACCGACTGCATTGGGTCGTGAGGCAGTCGATGCCAAGGGGCTTGCGGTGGCAGATCTCGCGCTTGGGGTGGACGTAGAAGCCGCTGTTGGGGCAGGCAAGGCCGTAGTCGTGGGCGGTCACGACGGTGGTGAAGCCCCGATCGAGGGCGGCGGCGAGGGCGGCAGGGGTGAGGATCGTGGCGAAGCTATGGAAGTGGACGATGGTGTCGCGCGGGTCGAGTCCTTCGAGGGCCCGCCCGATCAGGGCCGCGGCGGCGGGGTTCGACACGAAGTGGGCGAGCCCCTTGACGCCTCGCTTCAGATCCTCCTCTCGAACGCCGAGAGAATGGGTCGGAACGCCGTCGAGGCGGGCGTCGCTGGGGGCGGTGCCGCACACGAACCGGACGGGATGCCCCGCGTCGGCAAGGAGCCGGGCGGTGGCGAGGGCGACCTGCTCGGCGCCGCCGTGAACCTGCCCGTAGTCGGAGACGAGGACGACGCTCGGCATGGCTTCCGCAGAAGACGGTACCCCGGTAGCCGCGCAGGCGCGGCTACCGGAGTATCCGGCGGTTCGGGGAGATCAGGCCGCCCGACGACAGCTTGCGGCGAACGAGGTGGTTGAAGGGGCGGTAAGCCAACAGAGGGACCGTCGCGAAGAGGGCGACGCAGAGGGCGCGTCCCTCGCTGGACGACGGGATGAGTTCGTAGAGCAAGGCCGTGCCCAGACCACCGAACGCTCCCCATATCGCGCCGGGGAAGCGGGGGAAGTCCTGCTCGTCACCGAAGAAGGCGCCGTAGACCGCGCCCGCGAAGGCAAGGGCGGCGAGGCGATTCCAGGCCTCGTTCGGCCATTGGGCCGAGAGCCCGGCGTACGCGCCCTGCGCGAGCAGGGGGACGGCCAAGGCCAAGAGAAGCCGCGAGAGCACGAAGACGAAGCCGACGCCCGGTCGCAGGACGCGGTGGGCGCGTCCTGAAAATCGGGCGAAGACCCGACCGACGATGGGCACGGCCAGAAGGGCCAACGACATCAGGAGAAGGTGCTTCGTGTAGAGGATCACTTCGTCTAGGGCCTTATTGGGTCTTGCCTTGGGTGGTATAGAGCTTGCCGCCGGAGCGGAACGTGATCTCGACCTTCTGCCCCGGCGGGATCGGCTTGCCGTCGCGGGCGACCATCACGTCCAGGTCCATCTGAACCACCTTGCGCGTCATCTGGAGCAGAATTTGGCTGAAGGCGCGGCTTAGAGCGGTCGCGTCGTTGGCGCGCAGGGCGTGAGCCGAGATCCTGTTCAACACCGGCATGTCCGCCTTAGAGCCGAGCCCGACCGCGTAGACGTCGACGTTGGCCGCCTTGATCGCCGCCACCGCGGTCTCTAAGCTGTGCAGTTCGCTCGGAAGCTTTTCTTCGTTCCTGCCGTCGGTGAGCAGGATCAGAATCCGCTTCCCGCCGTTCGGCTCCTGGGCGAGAAGGTCGGCGCCCTGCTCGAGCGCCTGATACAGCGGTGTCGAGTTGTTCTCCTCTCCCATGAGGGAGTCGAGCTGGTTTATGACGAGATCCGGCCGCTCGGGGGGAGCGAGAAGCTCGAAAGGGAATCGGGGTGGGTCGCCCCCGCGCTCAAGGCTGACACGAGAGGGGAAACACGCGAGCGAAACCCGATCCTGTGCCGGAAGTCGCTCCAGAAGAAGGCGGCCGGCGTTGATCCGCTGGTAGTCCGGGTCGCTGGGAGGATTGCCGCTGTTCACCTCGCTCATGCTCCGCGAGTTGTCCATGAGGAGCAGGATCGAACGCGGCTTCGGGTTCTTCTCCTTGACGAACTCGTAGATGGGATGGATCTGGGCGTCGTCGACCCGGTAGCCGGGAGTCGTGACCTGGACGGTGCCCGGATCGATCGAAGCGAGCCGGGCGGTCGAAAGGTTGACGAGGGCGGTGTGCTTGTCCGGGCGCTTTGGATCGGGCGGCGGAAGCTCTAGCGGGACTTCCGGCGTCAGAGCGCCTTCGCGCCCACCCGCAAGGACGAGGCGGCGTCCACCGAGACGGTCCACGGCCACGCCGAGCCCCCACACGCCGGCGATCAGGGCGGCGACGAGCCCTACCTTGGCGTAGGGGTCGCCGATCACAGGACGACGCCTTCCGGAGCGGCGACCACGGCCTTGCCGTTCAGCGAAGCCCGCTCCAGGGGGGTCATCTCGCGGGCTGCCGCCTCTTGCGTCGCCGTTTCCAGGGCGGTGGTCGGTCGGGTCGCCGTCTCTTGGGTCGTCGCGTCGTTCGCCGCCGCTTCGACCACTCCCATCGTCTCGCGTAGGGCGGCGAGGGCGCGGCGGCGGTAGCGGGGCTTGCGCGCCAGCACGCCCGAGTCGAGGGCGGTGAGGAAGCGGTGCCAACTCTGTTGCGCGTTGTCCGCGAGGGTGCGGAGCTTGGCGAGGTCCGTCTCGTCGTCGGCGCGGTGCAGAGCGGCGAGATAGCGCGCGTCGACCGCCTCCAAAGACTCCGGCTGTTCGTCCTGGAGGACGGCGAGCCGGTAGGCGAGGAACATCTCGAACACGACGAGGATCGCCACGAACAGGATCGACAGACCGACCGCGCCGACCCACTCGCTCCCCGCGTTCATAAAGTCGAACGCGAGGAACATGCCGAGCACGACCACGAAGAGGCCGAACACGATGCGGAACATCGTGCGGTTCGCCCGGGCGTGCATCATGTCGGCCACTGAGCGGCGCTTCGGCGCGTCCTCCGGCGCGTGCATCCCGACGCCGATCTGCACCAGGTAGCGCGCGACGAAGGTGAGGGTATACGCCAGGACGGCGGCGAGAACGATCGCGGAGACGCCGCGCAGGGCGTCCGCGTCGGGCAGGACGGCCAAGAGGAACTTGTTCGCCAAGGGCACGAGCAGGAACGCCTTGAGGAGTACGGCGGCGGCCATAACGACCCAGTTGCCGACGATCTTCTTCGTGATCTTATCGTGCTTATGGGCGGCGGCGGCGCGCATCCTCTCGATCGCGTCGCGATCCAGAATCTTGGGGTCGCGGATCTTCGCGCCCGTCTTTCGGGTCTCGATCAGGAGTTCGTACGCCTTGGCCCGGAAGCCCTCGCCTTTGGACTCCGCCTCCAGGGCGCGGTGCCGCTGGCGGTTCCACTCGCGCGTGAGGGCGGCGTAGGCGCGAAAGGCGTGCACCACCTCCGCCGACTGCCGGACGGTGTAGCCCGCGTCGGTCAGCTCGATGCGAAGCTCGCCTTCCATCTCCTGCTGGTATTCCAGAGAGACGACGTGCGGAAGGGGGAAGGCGGATTGTTGACCAGGGTCCGAGGCGACGGCGAAGCGTCCGGTGTCCGCCACGCCTAGTCCACCTTCTTGCCGGACTGCACCAGCTCGGTCAGGGCCTTGCGGGCGTCGGCGATCTTGGCCTCGTTGTTGGCGTCCGTCACGATCTGCACCTCGACCCCGCCCGAGTCGCCGCCGCCGCGCAGGACGCGCGTGAGGTCGGTCAGCCGCTCCAGCTTGGGATTGTCGCCGGTGTGGACCCCCACGAAGACGAGGCTCCTCAAGTTCGGCACCTCCTTGAGCTTCCGCAGGGCGCCGCGCGCCGCGTCCGGATCCTCGTAGCCGCCGTCGCTGACGATCAAGGCGGCGAAGCGCGTGTTCGGCGCGTCCTCGGCCCGTTGCTTGATCCTCTCGAACACCTTGTTGAGGTTGGTGGTGGTGTCGTGCAGCTTGGAGGCGGCCCACGCCTTGTCGGCCCGGCGCAGGCTCTGGACGTTGGTGACGCCCTCGCCCTGCAGATCGCAGTTCGCACCGAAGAACGAGTAGGTGTAGGGCACCGCCTCGGGGTAGGTGTCGCCGACGCCCTCTAGAAGCTTGCCGAGCGGTTTCCTCAGGTTGGAAGAGGAGTCGCTGACGTCGTAGTACAGGTCGAAGGCGACGCCCTCGCGGGTCGCCTTCTTGGCCCCGCCCATCTCGCTGGCGATGTCGTGGAAAAGGCCGCTGCCGCTCCCACCGCCCGCTTCCGAGGCGGACGCGCCCTTGTTCGGGTTGCAACCGACGAGCGCGAGCGAGAACGCCGCGGCGATAAAGAGGAGACGCATGGCCATAGGTAGAGACTCTTTCTCCGCGCGCGCCGTTGCGAGGCGGTCCCGATGGTCCCAAAAACCCTTCGAAACCGCACAACGTTCCCGTCCTTTGTACCGGGTACGGGATTCGTCCCAACTCGCCGACATTATCCTGTGCGTACCAGCCCCCGACTGCTTCTCGACTCCCTCAAGTCCTGCCCCCTCTGCGAGGCGGTGAACGGCGAGGCGAGCGCCGCCTGCGTGGTGTGCGGCTGGACGGGCGCGTTCGATCGCGACGCCGACGATCTTCAGGCCTCGTTCGACGCCCTGGTGGCCCAGTGCCCCGAGCTGGCGACCAAGCCCCGCGGGGGCAAGTGGTGGAGCCGGATGTTCCTTCGAATGCGGGCCGCGTTCTAATGTTTTGCACCATGGAGGCGTAAAGAGCCGCTCGGTCGATACAAGAGGGGAGTAGAACGGAAAACCCCTCGGTGCCTCCGTGGCCCAAAGACGAAATCTAGAGAACGATCCGCCTGATTCCGTTCTTGATGAGTGGGACGCTGAAATCGATCAGAAGGCCGACCCTTCGCTCGGATAGCTTTAGGTAGGTCAGCGGTTGAGCCTCATGGACGGGTGGAGCGTTTCCACCGCTTTAAGTTCAACGATCACTCGATCCTCCCCAATGAAGTCGACTCGAAAGCCCGCATCGAAACGAAGATCGTCGTAGACGGTCGGTAGTCCGACCTCGCTTCGAAACGCTAGTCCCGCTTTCGCCGTCTCGTGGGCGAGGCATGCCCCGTAGACCGATTCGAGCAGCCCTGGCCCCAAGGTCGTGTGGACCTTATAGGCGCCTTCGACGATCCGTCTTGTGATCCGATTGACTTCGGGAGGAATCGGGGTAGGGCTTGGTGTGGAGATCAACTGTAGCGCCTCGTTTTGAACCACAGAGTCACGGAGGCACAGAGAGGATTCCAATCACTACGAAGGTCGGTCAGAACGCAGAACTCCTTTGTGTCTCTGTGCCTCCGTGGTTCGAAAAAGCAGCAGGCACAAGACGGATCACCTCTTCTAAAAGCGTCGCGGCGGAGGGAAAAGGCCCCATAATGGTAGGTCCCCATGGCCGTCGGTTTCGATGAGTCCGTCCCCCTCTACAGCGTTGAGGCCGAGATGAGCACGCTCGGCGCGATGCTCCTTTCCGAGCGCGCCGCCGAAGAGATCGTCACGATCCTCCAAGAGGAGGATTTCTACCGCCCTTCGCATCGTCTCGTCTTCCGGGCCATGAAGGCCCTCATCGCGGGCCATAAGCCTATCGACCCCGTCACCCTGCGCGAAGAGCTCAAGGCGCGCGGCGACCTCGCCAACGTGGGCGGGCAGGAATACCTCAACGAGCTCGACCTCTACGTTCCCAGCGCCGCCAACAGCGCGAGCTACGCCCAGATCGTCCTCGACAAGGCGACGATGCGCCGCCTGGAGCAGACGGGCCGCGAGATCGTCGGCGTCGTCCACGACGCCGAGATGCCCCACGTCCAGGAGAAGGTCGACAAGGCGGAGCAACTCATCTTCGAGGTGGGCCGCAAGCAGCTCGGCAAGTACTTCCAGCCCGTTTCGGCCCTCGCGAAGGAGTTCTTCGTGGACGTCGACACGATCCTAGAGACGGGTCAGCCCATGCAGGGTCTCAAGGTCGGCTTCACCGACCTCGACGCGATGACCTCCGGCTTCTATGCGGGCGACTTCGTGGTCTGCGGCGCCCGCCCCGCGATGGGTAAGACCTCGCTCATCCTTGAGATGGCCCTGAACGTCGCTACCGCGCACTATCGGCAGGGCACCAAAGGCTCGGTCGCGATCTTCTCCCTGGAGATGTCGAGCATCCAGCTCGTCCGCCGCCTCGTCTCGATGCTGAGCAAGGTGCCCAACTCCGTCCTGAAGAAGGGCACGATCTCGCCCACCGACTACCGGAGCCTGGCCGACGCGTGCGACATGCTCTACTCGATGCCGATCTTTATCGACGACGGCTCCGACATCTCGCCCCTGGAGATGCGCGGAAAGTGCCGCCGCCTCAAGGCCGAGCATGGGCTCTCGCTCGTGATGATCGACTACCTCCAGCTCATGAAGGGCTCGAGGCGGACGGAGAACCGCGTCCAGGAGATCTCCGAGATCGCCCGTTCCTGCAAGTCGATGGCGAAGGAGTTGGAGATCCCCGTTCTGGCCCTCTCCCAGCTCTCGCGCGCCGTCGAGAGCCGGGAGGACAAGCGGCCCCAGCTTTCCGACATCCGCGAGTCGGGCTCCATCGAGGCGGAGGCCGACATGGTGATGATGCTCTACCGGGACGCCTACTACAAGAAGAAGGAAGAGCACAAGCCTCAGTACGACACCACGAACGAGGTGGAGGAGGCGGAGATCATCATCGCGAAGCACCGCAACGGCCCCGTCGGCACCGTCCGCATGGGCTTCCAGCCCGCCCTGTCGCGCTGGCGCAACGCGGCGCACGAGTACGACAACGAGGAGTGACGCGGGCCCGTTCTTACGGCGGGGGCAAGCTTTCCCTCGCCTCCGCCTCCAGACCCAGGCGATCGATCGACTTCAGCTTCCGAAGGTCTTGGACCGCCTTGCCCACCGGGCGCGAGCCGACGACGAGCCCCGTGAACACGGGTATCAGCGTGCCTGCGGCGTCAGGATGGACGACGAGCGTCCAGAGAGCCCACGCGAGGCAGGCGGGGACGAGAAGGGCGGTCGCGGCGAGGACCGTCAGCGGAGTGACGATCGCCGTGGGGTGGACCCGCAGGGGTGGGAGGGTCGGCTCTCCGACGGCCACGCCGACCGTGAAGCGGTACCACACCCGAACCGTCTCCCCGAACGTCAGCCGATCGGAGGCGGAGCCGAGGGCGCGGAGCGTGATCCGTTGGCCGCCGGGAAGGTCGAACGCCTCCGACCCTTCGGGCATCGCCCCGATGCGCTTCGCGTCGAGGGGGCGTAGGCTGAAGCCGGTGCGCAGTCCCTCGACGTAGAGCCAACCCTCCACGAACGAGGCGATCCCCTCGTCCCGTCCGGTGACGACGCCCTGGTAAGACAGATCGAACGCGACCGGGAACGCCTCGACCGGCGCGGGCGAGGGGGCGAGGGCGCGGATCGTAGGCAGGCTACGGCGGCCTGCCCGGCCGTAACCCCAGGCGCAGAGGGCGATGAGGACAACCTCAAAAGGGATCAGGAACTCGACGCCGAACTGGAAGGCGAAAACGGCAAGGGGGACCGCCACGAAGGACGCGACGAGGAGGAATCCCAAGCTCGCTCGCGCTTCGCGCCCCCACCACGCCAGCGGCGACCGCGGGTCTTGGGGAAGCCTCCGCCACGCGGCGCGCCGCAACACGTCCCTATTGTAACGGCGGCAACCGGCTTTCGCCGCTACTGCTCGATGACCATGTTGATCACGGTCCCCGTGCTCGCGGAGATCTCGACGATCGTCGGACTGCCGCTCATCGAAACGTCGCTGTATCCGTACACGACCCAGACGTCGCCGAAGCGTTTGGCGTCGAGCGGCTCGTCGCTCTTGAGTTGCGAAGGACCGAGCCTTCCTTCGATCAGCGCGCGCCCAATCTTAATCGCCGTCTCCTTCTTGTCAACGAATCCGGTTTCCGGTCGCCGGAGGTAGTGAGGCCGCTTAAACCAAGCGGCATCAGGCACCCACCGCTCCTGAGCCGGTAAGGCCAGAGTAGCGACGAGCAGGGCGAGAAGGGTGAAGGTTTTCATGACTTTAGCCTCTAAGGAAGGGGAGTGGGACGACCGAGAGGACCCTTTCCAAATGAGTTCCAGTACACGCCGTTAAGTCTAGAGATGTCATGGTCTCCCCCAAAGGCGATCCAACTAATGCGAGCCAAGTCGCTACCATCCCCAACGTAACTGTAACTCAGAAAGATGCCTCCAGGGAACTTATGATTCAGTTGCCACTCCCGCAGTCGGCTCTTGTCTCCGTCGGACGCGAAATGGTCTCCGTAGTCGCCCGCGTCGGGGTGAGGATGCGTGTGGTAGTCCGTATCGACCTTTATTCCTCTTGGCAGGAACGGGATAGCCAGCATGGATTGGCTAGCGGAACCACTCGGTTCTTTTAAGGTGACTGCCGGAGTGTACGACCAACTTCCATCACCGTACTGGAAAACCAGCCCTGCAAACTCAGCTCCATAGTGTCCGTCAGTGCGTTTTAATCTATTAGACTGAAGCATTATTCTTTGGATACCAGCGATGGCCGCCATCTCCCTGGAAGCGTATCGGGGCATGACGATCGCCCCGCTCGCGCTAAGAATAACGAGTTCGGGACCCTTCCCGGTGGAATCGATCTTCGCTACGGGATTGTCGTCGCAGTAGGCGTAGAGATTCAGTCCGCCCGCGTGCCCGCTCGGATCAGGAGTGAGGAAACGACCGATGGCCGGGACGTAGAACCGCGCTCCGGCGAGGAGCATCCCGCTTACGCCGTCGGCGGCGTAGCCGTGGTTGCCCGCATAGCCGTAACGGCTCCGAGGGCCTTGCTGAACCATCGACTCGTTGCCGTACGCGTCGTAGAAGGCGCGGCTGACCACCGCTCCGGCGGCATCGGTCGTCGAGACGGTCGATCCTTGGGCGTTCTCGCGCTCGTAGAACTGGACGCCGTTCTTCACGTACCCGACTCCCGGCACACGGTAGGTCCAGACGCTCGCACTGTCGGTTTCGGCGATCGCCGTAGTGCCGTCGAAGAAGAACTTCGTCTCGTTCTGACGGATGCGCCGTCCTAAGCCGTCGTACTCGAACCAAACGTAAGGAGCCGAGGGCCCCCTAGCCCCGATGGAAACGAGCTGCCCGTCGTAATCGTAACGCAGTTCTGAGGTCGTGCTGTCGGGGTAGGTGAGGCTCGTGGGTCGTCCGGTCCAATCGTACTGGTTTACCGAGTATCCGTCACCGCTCAGAAACTTGTCGTTCGCGGCGTAGGTGTAGGGCCTGGTGGTCGAGACCCCAGATCGATCCGCCCGCACGACGCTGGTTCGATTGTTCGCTTCGTCGTACTGGTAGCCGCTGGCGTACGTGTCACCGGTCGTCTCCTCAAGCGCCTGCTCGTTGACGAGGCGGTTCATGCGGTCGTAGGTGTACTGGACCTGGTAACGCGTTCCCCCGTTCATCCGATCGCGGTAGAGGGTCGTCTGCCCCTCGGGATCGAGCACGTGGCTGACCGACTGGTTCAGAACGTACGCCCCGCCGACCGTCGAATAGTGGTCCAGTCCCGTGAGGCGAGAGTCGACGTCGTAGGTGTATTCGGTCTTCAGTCCCGCCCCCGGCGACATGCGCGTTTTGAGGGTTCCGTCGGGGTTGTATACGTAGGTCGCAACCGTTCCGGCACCGACCGCCTGCGTGATCTTGTGCAATTGCCCATCCAGGATCCCCGAGTCGTCGGTGTATTGGTACTCCCAACGTTGCGTTCCGACGGACATCGAATGGCGTCGCCCGGCATCATCGTATTCGTAGGTAACGGCGGGTGCGCTGTTGTTCTCGCCCGACTGCGAACTGATCAACTGCCCCGCTAGGTTGTACTGGTCGATCGAGTACTTTGAGAAACCGTTGCTGTTCGGCACCGTCGTGTCGTAGAGCAAAGTGGTCTTCGTCGATCCTCCCGCCGTGATCACGTGACTAGTTGTAAGGTTTCGACCGTTGTTGAATCGGTTTGACACAAGCCGATTCAACATATCGTAGGTGCTTCTGATGCTGCTGGTATCGACGCTTTGGACGGCGTTCCCGTTTTCGTCGTACCGAGTCTTCTCAACCCTTCCATCTGCCATCGTGGTCTGAGTGCGACGATTAAGCTCGTCGTAATCATAGGTAATGGTCTTGACCGGAGGACCACCGAAGGCGTTGTACGCGGAGACATTGACCGCCTTCAAGTTGCCAAGATTGTCGCGGTTGTAGTCCGTGCTCAAGGTTCGGGCGGGGATCCCTGCCGAAGCAGCGGAAACGTCCTTAGTCTCGTTCGTCAGGTTGCCTAGAATGTCGTATCTGTAGGACGTGGTGTTGCCGTTACGATCTGTTTTCGAAGACGGTAGGTCGTCGTACCGATAGGTGATCGAACTAGCCGTCTGATCCGGATATATGGTGCGAGTAAGGTGATCCCACTCATCGTAGCTGTAAAGGGTGAACCGCCCTGACCCGGTCGCATCGGGAACATTGTCACTCGTCTTCCGTCCTAGAGAGTCGTACTCGACGTAGGTCTTTCCACCCGACGGACTCGTGATCGTAGTCGGTTGATCGGTGTACGGATCGAAGGCGTCGTACGTCGTGAACGCGTCTGATCCCTTACGCGTCTTCCAAAGCCGCCCCGAACCCGACGGATCGTACTGGTTCTCAGTCCGAACGGCGACCATGGAGCCGTTCCAAAGATTGGAGGCGGTTTGCAGAGTGCCAGTGGAATCATTGAACTCATTCGTGGTGTACCCCGTCAGAATCGGTGTGACCGTCGCAGACGCTTGGTAGGATGTGGTGATGGAATTAACCTGATAACGGTTAATGTATGTGTAGCTCGTGATGTATGAGGTGCCGCTGGTTGGATTTGTAACGGTCTTCTTGGTGAGGTTCCCGTCAGCATGGTAGTCGCCGTTCGGCCACTCGGCGTCTTGACCGTCCCACTGGTAGGTGGTAACAATGCCACGGCGGTCCGTCTTCTTCTTGATCCGACCGGAGTTAAGGAAAAACTCCGTTGACTCGACGTGTCGAGCACTCTCGTTCCCGCTCGGGTTGGTCGAGTCGACGAGAAGAGGGTTGGAAACCAGTGGATCGGTGACGCTGATGAGGGGATGGTAGACGACTGGATAAGGGTTAGACGACGTGTCGTACCGGTAATCGGTCGTGTTTCCGAGGGCATTGGTGACCTGAGTGAGACCACCGTCGTTCGCGTCGTCATACTGGATTGAGATGAGGACGGTACCGCTGGATCCAGCACGACGGACTTTCGTCACCCGTCCAGCAGTATCGTATTCGTACCACCATACTTGTGAGTTAAGATCAACAATCTGCTGGATGTTTCCTGCGGATGTGTAATAGAAGAAAACACTGCGGGGATAGCCGCCCTCCGAAAGTGGGCGGTTCGTAGGCCACGTGATAGAGCTCAGCCTTCCGTTCGCGGGATCGATGTTGAACCTCCAGGTTCGGGATTTCACCGTCCCCGTCGCATCCGGATAGTTGAGGCTCGCCGACGACATGCCGAAGTACGTGGTATCGGCTCGATAGGCGAAACTGATGCTCCGCTGATTGGTGGCGTCTTTGACGAGCGTCATCGGCCCATCGTTCGGGGCGTACTGTAGGTCGACCACGTTGCCGAAAACGTCGCGAATCTCATCCAGAAGGCTGAAGTAGGGATAGATGTCTTTGTAACGTCGTACTGTGCCCGTTCCCTTTTCCGTGACGAAGAAGTCTTGCCCCGACTCCTTCTTCAGAAGGTCGAGGGTGTCGGGAAGGCGGACTCGAGTGCCCGTCTTATCCCCTTGGTTTGCGGGGTACTTAACGTCTTTGGCCCATTGACCGCCTCGGTCGAGCATTCCGGACAGGATGTAGGAGTCCTTGTTTTCCCAACCGGTCTGCGCATCGTACCGATTGGTGAAGTAGCCTCCACGAATGTACTCGTAGTTGCTTTGCCGCCAATCCTTGGCGACTTGATGTTTCGATCCCGAACTCGTGTAGGACGTTGGATGAGAACGGTGGGCGATGCTAAGCGAGAGATCGGTGCGCCCCTTCCCTTTGAGCGAGAAGAAAGGAACGATGGTCGAAAGCTTTCCCGACATCGTGTTGATCGTCGAGAAAGGACCCGCCTGAATATTGACGTGGTACTGGGGTGTTTCCTGGTCTGACGACTGGGCCATCACCGGAGTAGATAGCCCAAGAATAAGGAGAGAAAAGGCTGCGATCGTCAATCGCTTTGCCGTTGAACTCAAGGCACCAAACATGAGCCCTGAAGGTATCACGTTTTCTATTAAGGAATCACTTTTTCCTAAAAATTTATAATATTTAAGAAAACCTTGGTGCTTTGTCCTCTCGATTGGCTGAGATTCAGAATCGTCCAAACTCCTCTGGGGCGAAAAGCCCAGAGGAGTATATAACTACCGAATGCCGCCGTTCAGGCCGCTCGGGAAGAAGCCGCCGCCGGTACCGACCGCGCCGCCAAGGTAGACGATGCCGAGAACCTGAGTGGTCGTGCGGCTGAACGCGATGGAGTTGGCGTCCGCCGGAACGAGGTTGGTCGCGCTGGCGGTGGTCAGAGGCAGCACGTTGCGGAAGCTCGGATCGACCTCGCCGACGCCCTGATCGAGATCCGTTCCGCCGTCGAGCGAATCGCGCGCGTTGCTGATCGCGTTCGTCGTCGCCGCCTGTCCCGCACCGTTGAGCAGGGTACGGATCGAACCCGCGTGGTAAGCCTCGACCGCGAGGATGCCCGCCGCCGCCTCCAGGTAATCCTTGTTGGTGATGAGTCGTGCCGCGCCCTTATAGGCGGTCACGCCGACGTCTTCGAAGATGAACGCGCCAAGGAGGAAATTCGTCTCGTTCGCAAACGGGTCAAAGGTCGCGCCGGGCGTGTTGGTCGCAGCGGCATAGGCCGCGTTGAAGGAATCCAGGAGATTGATCGCCGGGCGGCTCACCGCGAAGGTGTCTAGGGCGGTGCGGAGGAACCGGACGTGGTTCTGCTCGTCGCTCGCGATTTCCAGGGCGTACTGCTGGATCGGCGTACTGAGTCCAGGGACGACCGTCGAGCCCGACTTGACGGTGACGGCGCCAGGGTTGACGCCGATGTCGCCCGCCGCGAGGCCGCTGCCCGTTACGGCGCGGAGGTAGTACTCGGCCTCCAGGTATTCGAGGTTGAGGGCGAAGTTCAGGACCGCGCGGTCCGTGGCAAGCGAGCCGCCACCACTGTTGCCGTTCCCGCCGCCATTGTCGCCGCCGCAGCCGGCGAGGATGCCGCCCGTGAGGAGCGAGGCGCCCGCGACGCTGCTCCACTGCAGCAGTTGGCGGCGGCCGATTCGGGATTCGAGCTGTTCGGAGATGAATGACATAGGTCCGTTTACCGTTGAGCGCTTGCGCGCGCACATCCTACTGCCACCGAAAACCCAACGTGGTTCCCACTTGGGGCTTTAGCTGACGGAATATTCATGAAAAAACATCTTCGAACCGAACCATGCCTACGATAGGGCGAAACGCAAAGGGGCCTTTTTACGGGCGTTACTCTCGTCCCATACCGATCCGCAGGAGCCACTCTTTAAGAACCTCGCGGCCCGTCAGGTGATGGCGATCGACGCGGCGACCCGAACGCGCGGACCACGTTCGGTCGCCCCGCATGCCCTCGCGCTCGTAGAAAGCGCGCATCCGCGCGTCGTACTCCTCGGTGTCCGGCGCGGGATCGTAGCCCTCGCGGAACCAGACCGCCTCCTGCGCGAGCCGAGGCTTGATCGCTTCGCCTCCGTCGTCGTCGTGCCGGGCGGGGTAGCCCACGGAGAGGCCGAACGCGCCGAAAACCCCGTCCGGCAGACCGAGAAGCTCTCGAACCCCTTCGGGATCGTTGCGAAGGGCGCCGATATAGCAGACGCCCAATCCTATGGCCTCGGCGGCGCAGGTCATCCGTTCCGCGGCCAGGGCGGCGTCGATGGTCGCCATGAGCAGGAACTCCGTGTAGCCGAGGCCCTCCGCCGCCTCGCCCTTCGCGGCGGCGGCGTGGCGAAGGCGGTGGTGGTCGGCGAGGAACGCGAAAAACCACGGGGCGTTGCGGACGTGGTCCTGATCGCCGCACAGCTTCGCCATCGCCTCCCGCCGGGCGGGGTCCTGGACGCTCACCACCGACCACATCTGGAGGTTGCTGCTCGTGCTCGCGCTCTGCGCGGCGGCGACGAGCCCCTGGACCGTCGCCTCGTCCACCTCCCGGTCCGCGTAGTGGCGTACCGAACGGTGGTCGAGAAGCGATCCAAGGTCGGGAAGGCCGACGGGCGGCTCCGAACCGTAGCGCTCGCGCCAGCTCGCCGCCGAACCGTTCACCGCTCGGCCGCCTTCTCGGCGCGGGATTTGGCCTCGCGCGCCTCGGCCTGCCGCGCGAGATCCTCGCGCCGATGCTTGAAGAAGGGCTGGAGGGCGTTCCCCACCACGAACGTGCCGAGCAGCCCGATCAGGGCGAACACGAAGCAGCCGACCGCGAGCTGGGGCACGAGCCGCTTGCCGCTCAAGGGCTTGGGTTCGGGGAACACGCCTTCCATTGTGACGCCTCCGGTTCCTTTCGGCCCCTACTCGTCTCGACCGTGTGCCTGGGCGGGCGGCGATGTCGCCTCGAGAGCGGAGAAGGTTTCAAGAATCCGGTAGGTGTGGGTCACGCCCCGGTTGACGATCCAGGAATCGCCGGGCTCAAGGATCGCGACCTGATCGCCGATGTGCAGCTCGGCCCGTCCCTTCAGAACGTAGCCCGCCGTCTCGTAGTCGCGCGCCGAGGGCTCCTTGGGCTCGTCCGGCTCCTCGTCCTCCCACTTGCGGAGCGAGACGTGGACGCCCGAGGCGAGGTAGCGCTGTCCCATCTTGCCCTCGGGATTGCCGGAAGCCGAAACCTTGGTGATGCTCTCGTTGCTCATGGTGAGATGGGGCGAGTTTCGCGGCCCTCGCGTTCCCTTTAAGGCGCCTTCGCGTACGTTCCGGTTGCCGAGCCCTGGCCCAGCACATGGCCCCGCATCGCCTTGATCAGTGCGGTGCGGTTGAAGCCCGGCTTGAGGCCCAGCGTGCGGTCGAGGGCGTACACGGTGAAGACGTAGCGGTGCGGCTTGTCGCCGACGGGCGGTTTCGGCCCGTAGTAGGCCACCGTGCCTTGGCTGTTGCCGCCCTGGACGCCGCCGGCATCCATTACGAAGTGGGCGCTTGTCGAGTCAGGAAACTCGTCTCCCGTGTTTTCCTTCGCCCGACGAGGTCGAAGGTTCTCCCGAAGGAGCGGCGTGAGATCGAAGATAGGACGGTCCGTTTTCGGCACGTTCGCCGGGACTGTGCGCAAGGGACGCAGATCGGCCATCAGCCAGTGGATCACCGGCTTGATCGAGGGCGCGTCGGGGTCTTCCATCGCGAGGGCGATCGCCTTGGTCCCTTTTGGATAGGCGGAGATCGCCAACGAAGGCGACTTCGACGACCCGACGGCGTACTCGCTGTTCGGGGTTCCGAACGCGCCGAGCCGTACCGTCAGGTTTTTCGGCCCGTTCACCAGATCGGGTGAGAGCTTAGAGGTGTCGAGGTCCTGCAGGGCGGCTTTCGACGGGCCGTAGGTGAGACGGTAGATCGTCCCGTGCTCGTCGTCGCCGATCAGGAGGGAGCCGTCCGGCATCTCCGCGAGGCCGCAGAGCCGTCCGAACTGCTTCGGCTCGCCCTGCGGGTCCTGGAGGAAGCCCGTCAGGAACGGCTCGACGCTCTGCGCCCGCCCGTTCGCGAAACGGATGCGGACCAGCTCGTACCCACTCGGCGGCTTGCGGTTCCAAGAGCCGTGCATCGTCGCGAACGCGTCGCCCCGGTACGCCTTCGGAAACATCGCACCACGGTAGAAGCGCATCTGCATCCCCGCCGCGTGGGCGGTGTAGGTCAGGACAGGGCCTTTCGACTCCGCGAGCCAGCCCTCGATCGTGTAGCCCTTTTCCGTGGCGAGGTGGGCGTTCTGATCGGGCTTGCCGTTCTCGTAGACGAAGGGCCAGCCGTAACGGTAGCCCTTCCCGATCACGTTGACCTCCTCACGCTGCTCGTCGTCGCCGAGCCAGTCGATGCCCTGGTCCCACCCGTAGAGGAGCCCCGTACCGGGCTGCCAGTCGTAGCCGATCGTGTTGCGCAGGCCGCTGGCGAAGATCGCCCGGCGCTTTCCGTCGAGGTCGCACACCACCATCGTCGCGTTGTAGGGGTTGTGCTCGACCGCGTCGTTCGCGGTCGAGCCGCAGGAGATGTACAGCCTTCCGTCCGGCCCGACCTCGATCGTGCGGTTCGGGTGCTGGCCCGCGTCGGGTAGGTCGTGCATCAGCTCTTCCTTCGGTCCGAGCGTTCCGTCGGGCCGAACCTTCGCGCGCCAGACCTTGCGGATGCCGACCATGTAGGCCCAATCGCCCCGGAAGGCGATCCCGTGCAGATCCGTTCCGCTCGCGACCTCGCGCTGGGTATCCGCCACCCCGTCGCCGTCGGTGTCCTTCAGCATCACCACGTTCATCGCGGTGCGTTGGGTGGCGTAGACCGCTCCCCGGTAAACCTTCAGGATGCGGGGGTTCGCGACGCCGTCGGCCCAGCGTGCGAGGTGGAAACCCTCGGGCATCCGAAGGGTCGAGAGCAAGGCTGGGGTGGGCGCGAGGGAGGCAGGACGAACGACGTGCGCCTCGATCGTTTTCGGCGGCTGAGGCTCTTGGAGGAAGGGAAGGATCATGCGGGCCTTTTAGGGACCGGAGACCGTCCCCGAGGGTTTCCGCCGAACGTGCCAAAATAGGGGCTCCCGCCCTGAGAGCCGGGGCGCCACCATGGCCCGTCAGACCGAAGACCTTCGCATCGGGGACGTCCGTCCCCTGCTTTCGCCCGCCATCCTTCACGAGGAGATCCCCGCGACCGAGGCCGCCTCCGAACTCGTCTCGGACGCGCGTCGTACCATCGAGTCTCGCCTCGCAGGCGAAGACCCGCGCTTGGTGGTGATCGTCGGCCCCTGCTCCGTCCACGACGTGAAGGCGACGGTCGACTACGCCGAGCGGCTCAAGCCGCTCGCGGACCGCTACGCCGACAAGCTGTTCGTCGTGATGCGCGCCTACTTCGAGAAGCCGCGCACCACCGTCGGCTGGAAGGGGCTTGTGAACGACCCGCGCATGGATGGCAGCTTTCGCATCAACGAGGGGCTGCGCCTCGCGCGGGGACTCCTGGCCGACGTGGCCGCCCTCGGCCTCCCCAGCGCCACGGAATTCCTCGACACCACCGTCCCCCAGCATCTCGCGGATCTGATCGCCTGGGGTGCGATCGGCGCCCGTACCTGCGAGAGTCAGACCCACCGCGAGCTCGCGAGCGGCCTCTCGATGCCGGTCGGTTTCAAGAACGCCACCGACGGCAACGTCCAGACCGCCGTGGACGCCCTCAAGGCCGCCCGCCACCCCCATTGGTTTCCCGGCTCGACCAAAGACGGCGTATCGGCCATCGTTCAGACCACGGGCAACCCCTCGTGCCACGTCGTCCTGCGCGGCGGATCGCGCACCGGGCCGAACTACGACGAGGCGAGCGTTCGCAACGCCGCGACGATTCTGGAACGCGAGGGCCTTCCGCACCGCCTCATGGTGGACCTCTCCCACGGCAACAGCTCGAAGGACCACCGTCGTCAGCCCCTCGTCGCCGAAGACGTGGTGAACCAGATCCGCAAGGGCAACTCGCCGATCATGGGCGTCATGATCGAGTCGTTCCTCGTCGACGGCCGCCAAGAGGTCTCGCCCGGACGGGAGCTGACCTACGGCCAGAGCGTCACCGATGCCTGCCTCGGCTTCGAGGCGACGGAAGGCGTGCTCGAGAGCTTGGCGCGGGCGGTTTGATCCGTGGCGAGACTCTGGGGAGTCTCGCCACCTACCAGCGCGTTTCCGCCGTGTAGGTCACCTTCCGCGTTTCGCCCGCCTTCAGCGGCACGGAGAAGCGGATGGTGTTCGCGTCCTCCTTCGTGAACGCTTGGCTTTTCGCCGTGACCTTCCAGTCGCCCCACAGGCGTTCGATCACCTCGACCGTCTGCGCCTCGTCCTTCCGGTTGCGAAGCTCGATGGAGAAGCTCTCCCGAGTCGCTTGGGCGCCGAGCCGTTCGAAGTCGGTGCGCAGGCGCGTCGCGCGCACGTCGAAGGCGCGGCCCACGACGAGGCTCACGCGCTCGTCCTTGGGCGTGTGGTCGATCCGGTCCTCGCCGAGAAGCTGCGTCGAGCCCGACTTGTCGCGCTGGTAGAGGCGGAACCGCCCGGCGGGCAGGGGCGTTCCGAGGCCCGACTTCTGATCGTTGGTGAACTCGATCCGCACCTGAGGCGCGATGTCGCCCGTTCCGACCGCGCCCTCCTCGGGGAAGCGGCGACCGTACTGCCGGGTGGCGTCGACGATCAGCCGCTTCGTGACCGGCACGTCGTCGCCGCTCAGAAGGCCAAGCTGCTTCGTCTCCTTGTTCGCGATGGTGGCGGGGCGTTGGAGGGTGTAGAGGTGGTACTCGAACAGGTTCTCCTCGTTGAACGCCTTCGCGGCGGCGGCGAAACCACCCCGTCCGCCTCCAAAGCCGCCGGGGCCGCCCCCGGCCGGCGCTTGGTTCACGTCGCCCGCGAGAAGCTTGAGACGGGCGTCGCGGTAGGTCGTTCCCGACTGGTTGTCCATCGTGACCCAGCCTTGGATCGCGCCCTTGCCCAGCCCGTCGAGAGTGAGGACGTAGTCGGCGCTCCAAGAGATGCCGCGCGTGATATAGCTCAGCTCCACGTTCTGCGCCCCGTCGCGCTCGCTCTCCAGGTCCCACAGCAGGGTGGGGCGGGTGATGAGCCCGTCAGGCACCTTGGCGAGGGTGATCTGGCCCTGCGGGTCGAGCACGATCCGCCCGTCGTCCGTGCGCAGGACGAGTCCGCCGCCGTTCTGACCCGGCGAGGAGATCAGGACGCCCTCCACCGTCTCCTTCGGTCCGACGATCCGAAGCCGCTCACCGACCGCCTTGGCGAGGATCGAGGCGGGCCCGATCAGGTCGTACTGATAGTTCTGCTCCAGCACCGTGATCGCGTCGGGGGCGGCGAGCGACCGGATCGATACGGACGACGGGTCGATCATCGCCGCCACATCCTCGATCCCAACCCGTTGCCGTCCCTTCTTGAGGCTCAGCTCGCGCGCCTCCTTCACGAGACCGAAGCCTTGGTTGTAGACGGTGATCTCGGTGGGAGGAAGGGCGTTCATGGCCGTGAACGTGTGGAACAGCGCCGCCAAGGGAAGCATAGTGGCTAGACGTTCGGGAGCTTTGTATCGATACCGACTTACGAGAGTTCGTGAGTAAGGAGGAACGACTTCAGCGCCTCGACGCCCGTGAAGCGATGGACGACGAAGCCGAAGTCGGCGGCAGCCTCCACGTTCCGCGCGGTGTCGTCGACGAAGACGATCTCGGAGAGTTCGAAGCCGAGCGCCTTCGCCGCGTACTCGAAGGCGCCACGGTCGGGTTTCGCGACCCCGATGGCCGACGTGTTCACGACGGCGTCGAATTCATTCCGAATCCCCAGCCGTGCGAGGTCGGCGTCGAGCCGGGACGTCGCGTTGGTAAGCAGACCGACCGGAACCCGGCGGCGAACCTGACGGACGATGGCCAGGACCGTCGGGTCGACGTGGCCGGTCAGCCCGTCCCAGGCGAGAAAGTCCCTCTTTGCGGGGCCGAGCGCTCCGCCCGCGGATTCCCGCCACGCCTCGTCCGAAATCCTTCCCGTGACCGCATCCTGGAACCGCGACGGATCAAGGAGTGCGGTCAGGATGGCGCGGGACGCGAGGCCGTGTCGACGCTCGATCTCCGCCAGCGGTGCGACGTCGAAGCGACGGACGACGCCGTCCAGATCGAACAGCGCCGCTCGGATCATGCCTCCACCGGCAGCAGCATCACGAACCGGGCGCCTTCGCCGGGCGCCCCCTCCTCGCGGATGTCGCCGCCGTGCGCGTCCACGATCCCCTTGACGATCGACAGCCCTAGACCCATGCCCTTGACCCGGCCGGTGAAGAACGGCTGGAAGATACGTCCTTTCTCCCCTTCGGGAACGCCCGGACCGCTGTCCTGGATCTCGATCCGTGCCATCCCCTCCTCCACGCACGTCCTGACGCGCAGCGTTCCTTCGTCCATGTAGTGGAACGCGTTCTCCACCAGCTCGCTCACCGCCCGGCGAAGCTTCTTGCCGTCGAACCGCAGCGTCGGCACGTCGCCGAGGTCCAGGTCGAGGGCCACGTGGGTCCGTTTGGGAAACACCTCCTCCACCGTCTCGCGCACGAGGGCGTTGAGGTCGCCCGGCTGGCGATCGAGCTGCGTCGCGGTGACGAAGTCGCGGAAGTCCTGGAGGATCTCCTCGATCCGAACGAGGTTCGCCCGCAGATCCCGGTGGAGACCTTGGAGCGAAGGGACGTCCATCGATCCTTCCGCCAGCAGGTGCCCGAGCTCGTTCACGTCCCCTTTGAGGGCGAATACCCGGTTGCCGATCATGTGGCTGCTCTTCGCGCTCAGTTCGCCCCAGGCCACCATCCGTTCGCTCCGCACCGTACTCTCCACCAGCCGTAGGTTTTCCAGGCCCGTCGCGAACTGGTCGGCCACCGCCTGCATAAGACGCAGGTCGTCGGTGGTGAACCGATTGTCCAGGTACCGGTTCTCCGTCTTGCGTCGAAGCACGCGGATCGCCCCGGTACTCCGGCCCCGCTTCACGATCGGCACCGCGAGGAAGCTCGCGATCTCCCCGCTCGGGATCTCCACGTACTTGCCGCGCCAGCGCGCGTCGCCTTGCGGATCGTCGAGAAGGATCGGCTCGCCCCGATCGCACACCCAGCCGGTAAAGCCTTCGCTCCGGCCGTAGGTCAGCCAGCCGATACGGTCGCGCAGGATGCTCGTCGTGCCGCGCAGGATGAAGCGGTCCGTCCGCTCGTCCAGCAGAAAGATGGAGCAGGCTTGGAATCGCAGGACCCCCTCTGCGACGCCGATCACGCGCTCGATCAGCGCGTCCTCGCTCCGGACCGCGTCGAGGGACGACGCGATCGCGCTCAGAGCCTCCTCGCGCCGCCCCGCCGACTCGCGCGAGAGCACCGTTCCCGCGAGGGCGGCCAGGGCGTCCGCCATCTCCGCCGCCCCGTCGAACGCCCCGGCCCGGTCGCTCTCCGCGTGCAGCACCGCCCGCAGACGGTTGTGGCGGTCGCGGACGGGCACCGCGATCTCCGCGCGGGTCGAAGGGAAGAGAGGTCGGTAGCGCGCCGATTCGTCGGCGCTCGAGATCGTCTGACCCGTCGCGGCGACCGAGCCCACGATGTTCGTCATGCCTTCCTCGACCGACATTCGGGGACGGGGGGGCGCGTCGTCGGGAGCGTGGCCCGCCCGGAACGCCGTCTCCAGATAGCCGCCCTCGACGTTCAGGCGGGCGAGGAGAGCGTGCCGCGCGCCCAGGAGCTCCCGCGCGCCGTGGACGAGCGCGTCGAGAGCCCGGTCGGGCGACGGCTCCGCCGCGACCTCGGTGAGCAGGCGGGCGAGCTGGTAGGCAGGCATAGAGACAAGAGTACTTGGGCTTTCCGTCATTGGGCCTCGGCGTTCGTCGCGCACCCTAAAGACCTAACGCCCAACGCCCGATAACCCATCTATGCCCGCCTTCGCCTTCTCGCTCCAGCGCGTGTTGGACTATCGCCGCCTTGAGGAAGGCTGGGCGCAGGAGGCTCACCGGGCGGCGCGTGAGGCTCGCCAGGGGGTGGAGGACGAGATCGCGGCGATCGCCGAGCGCCGCCGGGCCGCCGACGAGAGCGGCGCCGAGACCCTCGCGGCGCGTCTCGATCTGGAGACCTACCTTGGTGCGCTCGGTGGCGAAGAGGCGGCCGTCCGTGAGCGCCTCGTCCTTCGGGAGAGGGAAGAGGCCCAGGCCGCCGAGACGTGGCGCGAGCGGCGTGTCGCCGCCGAGGCCCTGCAGAAGCTCCGCGAGAAGGCGCTGGAAGAGTGGCGTCAGGAAGAGGCGCGCCGTGAGCAGGCCGAACTCGACGAATGGACGGTGACGCGCCGATGAGCCTTCTCGGACCTTCCGCGATCAACTCCCGCATCGCCGAACTCCAGTCCCGCATCGACGCGATGACCCCGCGTGAGAGCGCCTCACGGGGGACGACCGCGCGCGAGACGTCCGCCCCGAGCTTCAAGTCCCAACTCGAGGGAGCGATCGGCCAACCGGTGGACCCTTTCCATCCCAGCGTTCCCGGCGTAGGCGGCGACCTCCAGGGCATGATCGGAGCCGCCGCGGAGAGGAATGGAGTCTCCTCCGACGTTCTGGCGGCGCTTGTCCACCAGGAGAGCGGCGGTAATCCCCAGGCGGTTTCCCGTTGCGGCGCCCAGGGGCTTTGCCAACTGATGCCGGACACCGCCCGGTCGGTGGGTGTGGAGAATCCCTTCGATCCCGCCCAGAGCCTCGATGGCGGCGCCAGGTACCTGCGCCGGATGCTCGACCAGAACGACGGCGACCTGCCCCGCGCCCTCGCCTCCTACAACGCCGGGCCAGGCCGGATCAAGGGACGGGGCTTCGCCGAGTGGCCCCAGGAGAGCCGCCACTACGTGACCAGCATCATGGCCCGCCTGAGGAACGGATGAAGAAGGCCCTTCTGATCCTCGTCCCGCTTCTCCTGCTCGGTGGCGGGGCCACCGTCGGCCTCGGAATGCTCGGCATCGTCAACCTTCCTTTCCTGCCCTTGGGCAAGAAGAAGGTCAAGCTTCCGCCGGATGACGGCAAGGGCGGCCCGCTCGCGCCTTTCGTGGCGTCCATGCAGAGCCTCGGCAAGCGCGCCGAGGCGGAGGCGGCCCGCCTCAAGGCGATCAAGCCGCCGCCCGCCCCTAAGCTGCCGCCCGATCTTTCGGCCGGCGAGGCCAAACTTGCTGGTCTTTGGGCCGAAATGCCCACCGACAAGCTGGTCGCGCTTACCGCGAAGTGGCCGATCGACTCCCTCGGGCGCATCCTCGCCCGGATGGACGGGGACGCCGTCACGAGCCTGCTCGCCGCCCTCCCTCCGCCCCGTGCCGCCGACCTTAGCCGGGCCGTCGCCGCCGCGACGGACGAAACGGCGCAGAAAGTTCACACCGATTTAAAAAATGGGTGAGACAATAGACTGTAGGCGATGACGCCGCAGGAAGAAATGGACGCGTTCGGACGAAAGATCATCTGTGCCCTCGACACCTCCGACCTCGAAGAGGCGTTCAAGACGGTCCGACTGCTCAAGGACCACGTTCGCGCCTTCAAGATCGGTCATGCCCTGACCCTCAACCACGGCCTCGCCGTGATCGACCGCCTGCGCGAGGTGGGCGCGGATCGGATCTTCCTCGACCTGAAGTTCCACGACATCCCCAACTCCGTCGGTCTCGCCGTCCGCGAGGCGGCCCGCCACGGAGCCTGGATGGTCACCGTCCACGTCGCGGGTGGGCCTGCCATGCTCAACGCCGCTGCCGAGGAGGCCCGCGCCTTCGGCGACGAGAATCGTCCCTGCATCGTCGGCGTCTCCGTCCTCACGAGTCTGGATCAGCACACCCTCACCGATCACCTCGGTGTGGACCGGACGGTCGAAGAACACATGGTCTACCTCTCCAAGCTTGCGGTGGACTGCGACCTGGACGGCGTCGTCTGCTCGGCCCACGAGATTCGTCCCATCCGCGCGGCGGTTGGCCCTCGCGGCCTGATCGTCACCCCCGGCATCCGCCTGGCGGGAGGCGACGCGCACGACCAGAAGCGGGTCGGCGACGCCCGCACCGCGCTGGCGGACGGCGCCGACTACCTTGTGATCGGGCGGGCTCTCACGGGCCATCCCGATCCCGTGGCCGCCCTGCGCGGCCTCGCCGCCGTTCCGGCGTAGCGAGCTTGGACGGGACTCGCCCGAGTCCCGTCCGAAGAACCGGCCGTCCCTCTACTTCGACGTGATCAGCGCCAGGTCGAGGAACTGGCCGCCATCGTTCTGGTGGACGTGTGCGGCGATCGTGTTCCGCCCCGGCTTCAGAGCCGCCTTGAGGGCCGTCGTGACGTCCTGCCCCTCGTAGCCGCCGTTCCACGTCCCTGGCTCGGCCTTGAAGATCGGCTTTCCGTTCACATAGACCTCCGCCGCGTTGTCGTAGAAGATCACGAGCGCGGCCTTCGCGAAGGCCGCGCCGTCGTAGTCGAACGACTGGCGAATCCAGAGATCCGGGGTCGTCCAGGCCGTCTTGATCTCACCGACCTCCGCTCCGAACCCGCCGAGGCCCGTCTTCCAGCCGCCGCTGGCCGACTCCCAACCCGCGCCCGGATCGGACGTGGTGTATTCCCAGGCCCGCGCTTGGCCGTCGCGCGCGGAGCCGACGAGCACGCTCCAGGCCTGGGGCGTGGCCGAAGGCGTCGGCCCCTGACTCTCGTACCGGCTTGGCTGCGAGAAGGCGGCGCGGAACTTCGCGAGGTCGAACTTGGGTCGGCGGTCGTAGTAGTACACGCCGTTGTGCTCCTGCTCCACGTCCGTAAGCTGGGTGTAGCAGAACCCGAACAGGTTCGGGTTGTCCGTCAGGGCCTTCACCGTGCCGCGCAGGCGGGCGAAGAACTCGTCCTCGGACTTCGGCGTGCCGCCGTAGCCCCAGCCGCCCTTCACGTCGTAGCCGATGCCGCCGAACTCGGAGATGTAGAACGGGATGTCGGTCGGCCCGCTCTGGCCGTAGCGCGCCGGAAGTCCGGTGCCGCCAAGGTTGTCCATCCAGCGCTTGTAGAATCGTTGGGCGTCGGCGTCGTAGTCGTGCGCGTCGGAGAGCTGCGCCTCGGGCAGGCCGTGGGTCCAGCCGCTCGTGTCGAGGCAGGGCCGGGTGCGGTCGAGGGCCCAGGTCATCCGGGCGACCGTGTTCTGCATGGGGATCGCCGCCGCCTCCGTCTCGTTGAACGGGCACCAGCCGACGATGGCGGGATGGTTGCGATCGCGCTCGACGATGTGCTGCCACTCCTCCTGCACCGGTCGGTTCACGCGCGGGTCGCCGTAGAGCATGCCGTAGCTGGGGTACTCGCCCCAGACCATGTAGCCCATCTTGTCCGCCCAGTAGAGGAAGCGAGGCTCGAACACCTTCTGGTGGAGCCGCGCCCCGTTGAAGCCCGCCGCCATCGAGCGCTCGATGTCCGCCTTCAGCTCCGCGTCGGAGGGCGCGGTCCACACGCCATCGGGATAGAAGCCCTGATCGAGGACGAGCCGCTGGAACACGCGCTTGCCGTTTACGAGGATCGCCCGCCCGTGGATCTCGACGCTGCGCATTCCCGCTTGGCTCTGCACCCGATCCAGCGTCTTCGCGCCCTGCCGGACCTCGTAGGTCAGGTCGTAGAGGAACGGCTTCCCCGGCTCCCAAAGGCGAGGTTTCTTCACGTTCAGGATGAGATGGGACGGCTTGCCGCCCGCCGGAGCCTCAGCGGTGGCGACCGCCTTGCCGTTCTCGCTGAGAACCGCGCGCACCGTGCGCCCGTCGGCGGGGCCGTCCGTCTCGACCGCCACGATGAACCGCTTGCCCGGCACGTCCGGCTCGACGGCGGTCTGCCGCACGAACGTGTCGCCCATCGCCTCCAGCCAGACCGACTGCCAGATACCGGTGGTGCGCGTGTAGAAGATGCCCTCGCTCTTCTCCTGACGGGATTGCTTTCCGAGGGGCTGAAGCCCCGACGCCGAATCGTCGTAGACGTGGACCACGACCGTGTTCTCGCCCGGCTTCAGGGCCTGGGTGATCTCCCCCGTGACCGGCGAGGAGCCGCCGACGTATTCCTTGACCTTCGCGCCGTTGACCCATATCTCGGTGCGCCAGTCGGAAGCGCCGATGTTGAGCCGGACGCGCTTTCCCGCCCAGCCTTGGGGCACGTTGAACGTGCGTCGGTACCAGACGTTCTTGACGAACCCGGTGCGTCCCAATCCGCTGAGCTTCGACTCGCGGGCGAACGGCACGACGATCCGATCGGGGAACGCCTTCCCGTCGAGGTACGAGCGATCGGCGTCGTCGTTCGTCTCCGCGAACTCCCAGGAGCCGTTGAGGCTCAGCCAGTCCGTCCGCATCATGTCGGGACGGGGATGCTCGGGGCGCGGGATTCCTTGAGAGGGAGCCACGACGGCGTGGATCGCGACGAACGCGACGATGGGCGTCATAGCCTTCATTAGACCCGCCTAAGGCGTACGAACGTACGGATCGAGCGGACGAGGCGTTCGAGACGGAAGCGATCGGATCGGCCGGATCGTAGGAGCCGGTTCTGCGTCCATTTCGGTAGAACCTCGGCTACACTGCCAAGCGACGTTTATTTAACGCTATATCCGGCGGCGCCGACGGGTATCTTAGCCTCACGATGCCGTACTTCCCGGAAGTGACCGCCCCCATCGCCTACGAGGGCAAGACCTCTAAGAACCCCCTCGCGTTCCGCTTCTACGACAAGGACAAGCGGGTCGGAGATCGGACGATGGGCGAGTGGCTCCGCTTCGCGGTGAGCTACTGGCACACGCTCAAGCCCACGGGACAGGACCCCTTCGGCCCCAGCACCTCGAACCGGCCGTGGGAGAAGTCGACGGAGCCCGTCCAGCAGGCGCTCGACACGCTCGACGCGGCGTTCGAGTTCTTCACCAAGCTCGGCGTCGACTACTGGTGCTTCCACGACCGCGATCTCGCCCCCGAGGGCGCGACGCTCGCGGAGAGCCATAAGAACCTTCAGACCCTCGTCGATGCGGCGAAGGCCAAGCAGCAGGAGACGGGCGTGAAGCTCCTTTGGGGCACCGCCAACCTCTTCTCCAACCCCCGCTACCAGGCGGGCGCGGCGACCAACCCCGATCCCGAGGTGTTCGCCTGGGCGGCGGCGCAGGTGCGCCGTGCGATGGACGCCACGGTCGCCCTCGGCGGCGAGGGCTACACCTTCTGGGGCGGTCGAGAGGGCTACGACACGATCCTCAACACGAAGATCGGCCAGGAGCGCGAGCAGTTCGCCCGCCTCCTCCACATGGCGGTCGCCTACGCGGACCGGATCGGTTTCAAGGGCGCGTTCTACATCGAACCCAAACCGAAAGAGCCGACGAAGCACCAGTACGACTCCGACGCCGCCGCGTGCCTGAACTTCCTGCGCGAGTTCGACCTGCTGGGCCGCTTCAAGCTCAACCTGGAGACGAACCACGCCACCCTCGCCGGCCACAGCATGGCCCATGAGATGCGCACCGCCCGCGAGGCGGGAGCCCTCGGCTCCGTCGACGCGAACACGGGCGACGAGCTGCTCGGCTGGGACACCGACCAGTTCCCGACCGACGTCTACCTCACGACGGAGATCATGCTGGAGCTTCTCCAGATGGGCGGCCTCACTACCGGCGGCCTGAACTTCGACGCCAAGGTCCGGCGTCAGAGCCACGACGAGATGGACCTGTTCTACGCCCACATCGGCGGCATGGACGCCTTCGCGCGCGGCCTGGAGATCGCCCACGCGATCAAGGAGGACGGTCGCCTCGCATCGTTCGTCGAGGACCGCTACGCGGGCTGGACCTCGGGCTTCGGCGCGGACGTGCTGGCGGGCCGGGCCACCCTGGAACAGGCCGACGAGCACGCTCTGAGCGCGGGCGAGCCGACGCGCAAGTCGGGTCGGCAGGAGATGCTGGAGAACCTCGTCAACCAGTTCGTTCTTTAGGCTCTGACCTCACCCCTTAGGGGCGGCGCTTCCGTTCCCTCGTTCCGGTAGCCCGAGGCTCCAGCCTCGGGCTACCGCGACGCGGAAGACTCGGAGGCGCCGCCTTAACGAGACGGGGGTATCGTGCCCCCGTCTCGCCGAACTCAATCTCCCAGAGCCGCCGCCAGGAGGCGGACGTTCGGGTTGTCGGGCAGGGTGACGCTCCGCAGAGACTTGGTCGCGTCGAGCGGGAAGCCGTAGGCGTAGGCGTTGAAAGGGCGCTCGTCGCGGGCGCCGCTGGCCAGCATCCGGTAGGGCATCCGCACCGCGCGGACCTCGCCAGGAAAGCCTTCCGAGGTGTACCAGTCGCTAAAGTTCTGCTCGAAGCGCGTCGTCGTGCCGTCGTCGTAGGTCACGGTGATCGCCTGGTCGCGCTGGGAGCCCTCGATGGCGGAGCCGAGGAGCCACAGCGATCCGTGCTTGCCGGAAAGACGGATCGTCTGGCCGCGCGCCGTCAGCGTGTTCGCCGCGCCGACCGGACCGAGGTTGAACGTGACGCCGTTGGTCTTCGCCGTCCGTCCGATCGCGGGCCCCGCGTACGCGGCGCCCCCGTCGTCGAAGCCGCCGTTCGCGCGGAACTTCACGCCGTCGGCGACGAACCCGATCAGGGTCCAGGGCAGCGTGACGGCGGAACTCGTCGTCGCGGTGGGCAGAGGGCGCGGGCGCATCGAGGCGGGAACGGGCGGGGTGAGCACGCCCTGAGGGTCCTTCTTGTAATCCGCCAGGAACTCCTGCCAGAGGGTCTCCATGGGCTTGCCGCAGTACCGCTCGAACAGGGCGTCCGAGTAGCGGCCGAAGCGACAGGCGTCGTTCAGCTTGGTGACGAGGCGTGGATCGTAGTGGTTCTCGCACCAACCGAGGAAGGTCGCGCCGGTGCGATAGGGATCGTGCGAGGTGGCCTTGGCGACGTCGATGCGGACGGTGTAGTTCTCCGGCTCGAAGCGGATCCAGCGAATGTAGTCCGCGACCGCCTCGACGAGCCAACCGGGCGCGCCGCCCGACTGCACGACGTGGGCCATCTCGTGGACGGTGAGACCGGTGTCCTCGGGATGTTTGCGGCACCATTCGGTGTTGATCTGCATCTTGCCGCCGCCGGTGGCCGCGACGGGCGTGACGTTCGGGCCGGTCTCGTACATCACGTTCACCGCGTTCGGAGTCACGAAGCCCTTGGAGTAGAGAAGGGCCGCCGTGTCGGACCAGAACGATTCCATCTGCCGGTCGGCCTTGGCCGCCCATGCGGCGAGATCGGCGTTGCCGTTCAGGTCGGTGAAGGCGCGACCCGGACCCCGGAGGGCGTGGACCGGAAGGCCATCCACCGCGATCTCTCGGATCACGAGGCGCTCCGCCGCCTTGCCGCGGTTCATACGGATGCGGATCCCCGCGATCCACCCGCCCTGCGGGCGGCGGACGGTCAGGGCGCCGCCCTTGAAGGCGCCGGCGCGGGCGAAGGTCGTGCCGTCCAGGGAGATCTCTACCGTCGCGTCGCTCAGCGCGTCCTCGCCCTTTTCGTCGCCGGTCGTCACTCCGATCGACCTCGCCGGTACGGGGCGGGCGAAGAGAACGGTGAACGAGTCGTCCTGCTCCATGCCGTAGTACGACCGGAAGGCGGTCTTCGGGTCACCATCCAGCGCCATCTCGGGGCGGTTCGCCCAGAGGGACGGCATGGTCGAGTAGACCAGCGCTTCGACGGGAGAGAATGGAGAGAACTTGGGAGCCTGGGCGAAGACGAGCAGGGCGGGGATCATCGGATCCTCTTTAGCGTACCGTCCACGAAGGAGCGGCGTCCGCTTCCCCTAGCCGTTGAGGCGCTGCTGGACGTCGTCGGGGATGGGCGGCGGCGCGGTGGGGATCACGGAGACCGTCTTCGGATAGTGGCCAAGGTCCAACTCTTCCAGGGCGGTATCGATCGCCTGGAGCTGGGTGCGCGCCTCCGCGATCGATTCCAGAAACTCCTGGGTCGCGATCTCGGGCGACCGGCCCACGAGTCGGTAGCCGATCAGCTTCATGCGCAGGGAGTCGAGGGTCGTCATAAAGACGGCGCTCTGGGCCTCCGTGCGCGCGACGCCCGCCATGACGGCGGCGAAGTGGCCCCGGTACTCCGCGATGTTGCGGTCGGCGAGGCGGTACAGCTCGGCGCTCT
>Ga0160428_1000308_pt1 | contig 58002 bp, 48 predicted proteins | sample SolpanmetagenomM_FD_108198 | JGI IMG/M metagenome (GOLD analysis project Ga0160428, IMG submission 108198) | Solar panel surface microbial communities from Lawrence Berkeley National Laboratory, California, USA - M | ecosystem: Engineered > Built environment > Solar panel > Unclassified ... | reverse complement strand
CGGAAGCTTCGTGCTATTACCCATTAGCTAGCAAGACAGCTCGTTATATGAAGTATTTAAAATTGCCGGGGCTGGCCGCTGGCGCGCTGTTCGCGCAAAGCGCTCTGGCCCAGGGTATCGACCTGGCTGCCCGGGCGGTGCTGCCCACCGTGCAGCCCGCCGCCCTCGAAGCCCACGTGCGCTACCTGGCCGACGACCGCCTGCGCGGCCGCCTGCCCGGCACGCCCGGCTACCAGCTGGCCGTGGACTACGTAACCAGCCAGCTCAAGCAAAACGGCGTGCAGCCGGCCGGCGACCGGGGCGGTTATACCCAGGCCGTGCGCCTGCGCCGCGCCTTTATGGAGGCGGGCGCCACGGCCAGCTACCAGCCGGCCAGCGGGGCGGCGCAGCCGGCCATCGCGTTTTATCCCAACCCTGGGCAGGCGGAAGCCAGCGTGGCCAATGCGCCGCTCGTGTTTGCCGGCTACGGGATTTCGGCGCCCGAACTGAAGTACGACGACTACGCCGGCCTCGATGCGCGGGGCAAGGTGGTGATTATTACCCGGCAAGCGCCCCGGCAGTTTGCCGATAACGAGCGCCAGTACTTCACCGACCTGCGCACGGTGCTCGAAACCGCCGCCCGCCATGGCGCGGTGGGCGTGCTGCTGGCCGCCGCCCACGCCGACACCAAGCTGCCCGACTTCCCGAAGGGCGTGGTGAGCGCCCTCGCGCCCGATGGGCAGGTGGGGGTGTCGCGCAGCTACGCGCCGGGCTCGGCGCAGTTGGTGGGCAGCATTAGCCCGGCTACGCTGCACCAGCTCTTTGCCGGCGCCGCCCGCGATACGGGGCAGGTGTTGAGCGCGTTGCGCGGTGGTAAGGCCGCGCCGTTGGCCCTGGCCGGCCGTTTGAGTGCCCGCTACCGCAGCCGCTACCAGGATGTGGATAGCTACAACGTGGTGGGCAAAATCACCGGCTCGGATGCTAAGCTTAAGAATGAGTACGTGGTGCACAGCGCCCACCTCGACCACCTCGGCGTGGGTGCCCCCATCAACGGCGACTCGATTTTCAACGGCGCGCACGACAACGCGACCGGCGTGGCCAGCGTGCTCGAAATCAGCAAGCTCTACGCGGGCTTGAAGGAGAAACCCAAGCGCTCGGTGCTGTTTGTGCTGGTAACGGGCGAGGAAATGGGGCTGGTTGGCTCGACCTACTTCGCCAAATTTCCGACCGTGCCGAAGGCGGCGCTGGTAGCCGATATTAATACCGACATGCCCACTCTCATCGCGCCGCTGCTGAGCGTGGTGCCGCTGGGCGCCGACCACTCGTCGCTGCTGAAGGAAGTGCAGACAGCGGCCGACTATCTGAAGCTGACCATCGAGCCCGACCCCGAGCCGACGCAAAATCGCTTTATCCGTAGCGACCAGTACAGCTTTGTGGTGCAGGGCATCCCGGCCCTGCATATCAAGTACGGCAACCGCACGGCCGACGGCAAAAATAATCTCAGCGAAACCGTGCAGAAGTGGCGCGCCGCTACCTACCACAAGCAGCAGGACAACTTCGAGGGCGGCACTTTCGACTGGGCGGCCGGCGCGCAGTACGCCCGCCTCAACTTCCTCATCGGCTACCAGGTGGCGCAGGCCACCGCGCGGCCGAGCTGGAACAAGGGCGACTTTTTCGGAGTGCGCTTCGGGAAATAGGCCGCCTGCCAGGCCCGGTATGCAACACTCTTGCAGGATAGAGGTCTATGAAAAGCCAGCGCATCAAGTGCTGGCTTTTCGCTTTTTAACCCGCGTTGTATGGTCCGCATCTTACTCTTTTGCCTGGCGCTGCTGGCCGCCGGGCCCGCCTTCGCCATCAAGCCCCTGGCCAAGTGGTGGGCCAAGCCCGACACGCTGGGCCTGAAGTACCAGGACCTCACCCTCACCACGCCCGACCACGTGCACCTGGCCGCCTGGCTGATTGAACCCACCGCCGGCGCCCCCGACCAGCACACCACGGTAGTGGTGGCCGGCAGCGACTCGGGCAACATGGCTTCCAACATCTATCCGGCGGCCACGCTGGCGGCGGCTGGCTACCGGGTGCTGCTGTTCGACTACCGGGGCTTTGGCCACAGCGACGCCTTCGCCATCAACCAGAATTACCTCTACTACCCCGAGTTTGCCACCGACACGCGCACCGCCCTGGCCGAGGCCGAGCGGCGCAGCCCGCGCCAGCGCGTAGGCCTGATGGGCTTCTCGATGGGCTCGCTCGTGGGTTCGGAGGCGGCGGCTACTACCCGCTGCGATTTTTTGGTGACCGTGGCCTACCCGGCCAATCCCCAAAACATAGTGGCCTATTACCAGCGCATCCGCCCCGAGCGCCCCGTGCTGTTGCCCGCCGATGCAGCTACCTACCACCAGGTAGCGCCGCAGGTGAACTGCCCGTGGCTGTTCGTCACCGGCACCGACGACAAGGCTACCACCCTAGCCGACACGCTGCTCGTAGCCAAAGCGGCCACGCCCCAGCAGCGGCGCAAGGTACTGACCGTGCCCGGCGACCACCAGGCGTCGATGATGGCTATTTCGGAAGCCAAAACCAGCCCGCGCCTCCTCAGCGCAATGCGCCGCCTGCTGGCGCCCCTGCCCGCTGCGGGCAAGAGTTAGCGGGCCCGGCCGCTGTCCACCATTTTTTGCAGCTGCGCCTGCGCCTCGGCGGGCAGCGCGCTGAAAATATCGAGGCCCGAGGCTTGTTCGATGGTATCGACGGACGTTAAGTACTGCGTCCACTGCGGGCTGGCGCTGTTGTCGTTGGGCGTGTCGATGGCCACCACGCGGCCCTGGCCGGCGGCAATGCGTTGGAGGTCGTTGCTGCCTTCGGGCAGGAACACCACCACTTTCCAGATGTGGGCGGGCACGGTTACGCGGCCCTGGTCGAGGGTTTGGGCGGGGCCGTTTTTGCCGGTGCCGCCGCGGCCGTAGCTACCCATGATGACGTAGGCTTCCTGGCCGTTTTCGACCTGGGCGCGGGTGTACTCTTCGAGGTGGGCCCAGGTTTGCTGGTTGTTTTGGGGCGCCTGGGGCACCATGTTGCTCATCAGAAAGGTGGCCGAATTGTCGTCGAGGGCGGCGGTGCGGTCGCCGCTGGGGCAGTTGTGGCCCTTGTCGAAGCCCGAGCCGGCGTAGCTCTGCGGCGTCACCTGGTAAAACTGCCGGGGCAGGCCGGGGTCGGCCCGAAAGTCATTCTGGCGCGGAAAGTTCTTGGTAATGTCGGTGCGGCCCACGTGCCAGCTCGTCCAAATCGGGATGCCGCGCTGGGCGTTGTAGCCCGTCGTGAACTGGGGCCGGGTGAGCAGGTAGTTGGTCGTGTTGGTAGGGTCCGAGGTAGCGCCGCTGGGGTTACCGAGCAGCAGGTTGTCGTTGTCGGTGGCCACGCCGGGCACCTGGCGGCCGGGCGCGGGGGTGGTGGGCCTGGTGGGAGCGCCAGGCGCGGGGTTGTTCCGATTTTTAAAATAGTCGTCGGTGGCCGGGGCGGGGCGGGGTACCGGGCGAGGAGCAGGCACGGCCACCACGGCGCCGCCGTCCGTTGCGACGCTTATGTCATCCAGGTTGAGCCGGTTTTTGCTGGCGTCAGTCTTGCGGATTTCCAGGCGCAACGGCTCGTTGGCCAGGCCGGCGAAGCGGGCGGGGCGTAGGCTGGGGCCGGTGGTGGTCTGGGGCAGGCCGTTGCGCTGCCAGGTGCGGCCGTGGTCGCGGCTCACCCACAGCTCCCAGGTGCTGGGGCCATCCTGGCCGTAGGCCGCCGCCAGGATGGTGATGGTGCGCACCCCGGCCGGCGCGTCAAACTGCATCGTCAGCTTGCCGCCGGGGCGCAGGCGGGCGGCGCGGGCGCCATCCTTATGGTCTTGCTCGGTGCTGCCAATGAGGGCGTTGGTAAACAGCCAGGGGCCGGTGCCCAGGGCCGCGTCGGCGGTTTCGTAGGCGCCCTTGCTGCCGGTTTCGAAGGTTTCGGGGAAGGCAGCGGCCGGGGCCTGGCGGCTGGCGGCCGGGCTGGTAGTCGTGGCTTGCGATTCGGCCGAGGTCTGCGAGCAGGCTAGCAGTGCCGGCAGCATGAGTAAGGTATAGAGGCGCATGGAGTGAAAGTAGTAGCTGCCCAGGTAAGAAAATGAAAAGGGCCCGTAGCGGTGCTACGGGCCCTTTTCATAAGTTATGCCAAAAGGAAATCAGCTGTCATTATGCGCATAGTGACAACGATTTTTGGCTGGCGGGGCTACTACGCCTGGCGGTCGCCCTTGGTGAAGTCGAGCATCCAGCCGGGGTACTCAGGGGCGAGCTTGCTTACTTCGTCCAGCTTCTTCAGCTCGTCGGGCGTAAACTGCACGTCCACGGCCGTGAGGTTGTCGTCGAGCTGCTCCATTTTTTTGGCCCCGATGATGGCGGTGCTCACCACCGGCTGGTGCAGCAGCCAGGCCAGGGCCAGGGCAGCTACGGTGCGGCCCTTGGCCTCAGCCATAGGCTTGAGCTTATCGATGATATCGAAGGCTAACTCCTTATTCACGGGCGGGAAGTCGAAGTTGCTGCGGCGGCCGTCGCCCTTCTCGTTTTCGCGGGTGTACTTGCCCGAGAGGAAGCCGCCGGCCAGCGGGCTCCACACCATGAGGCCCACTTTTTCGGCCAGCAGCAGCGGCACTAGCTCACGCTCCAGCTCGCGGCCGGCCAGGGTGTAGTAGGCTTGCAGCGAGGCGTACTTTTCGAGGTGCTGGTAGTGCGACACATCCAGCGCCTTTTGGAGCTGCCAGGCGGCCACGTTGCTGGCCCCGATATAGCGCACCTTGCCCTGGCGCACGAGGTCGTCGAGGGCGCGCAAGGTTTCGTCCCAGGGCGTGAGCGGGTCGAAGCTGTGCGTCTGGTAGAGGTCGATGTAGTCGGTGTTCAGGCGCTTGAGGCTGGCCTCGGCCTGGGCCATAATGTGCTTGCGGGTGAGGCCGGCGTCGTTGGGGCCGGTGCCCATCGCGCCGCGCACTTTGGTGGCCAGCACGAGGTCGTCGCGCTTCAGGCCGAGGTTACGGATGGCCTGGCCGGTAATTTCCTCCGACTGGCCTTCGGTGTACACGTTAGCCGTGTCGATGAAGTTAATGCCCGCCTCTACGGCGCGCTTGGTGAGGGCATCGGCCCCGGCCTGGTCCACGCCGCTGATGGCGCCGAAGCGGCCGCCCTTGGTGCCAAAGGTCATGGTGCCCAGGCACAGCTCCGATACTTTGAGGCCGGTATTGCCCAGCAGATTGTATTTCATGGAAAAGGAAGAAAGTGTAGGCCCATAAGCGGGGGGACGGGGCGAATGTTTGGGGGTTAGAGAATAGTGGAGGCTAAAAGGCCGTCATGCTGAACGCAGTGAAGTATCTCTGCCGGGCCATCCAACGATGCGGTAGAGATGCTTCACTGCGTTCAGCATGACGGCCTTTTTTAGTGCTATATCAACTCCAGTTAATAGAGCTTAAACAGCGGCTTCACATTACCCAGAATATCCCCAAACCGCTCGGCAGCGCGGGCCTGCTGGTAGGTTTCGGCGGCGGCTTTGGCACGGGCGGTTTCGTCGGCGATGACCTTGTTGGCGCGGTCGGCCTTGATGAGGCCATCCTGCTGGCCCTGGGCGATGGCCGCCCGGATGGCGGCGCTGTGCTGGGCCGTGATGACGGGCAGGCGGTCGGTGAGGCTCTGGAGCTGGGCGGCGAGCTGCACGGCGGCCTCGGCCGAGTTGTTGGCGGGCGTGAGGTAGCCGTCGGGGTCCAGAATGTCGCCCTGGTTTTGGGCGCGGGTAAAGGCCTGGTCGAGCGAGGCGAAGCGAGCCGTAAGATTGGTGGCCACGTAGTTGCTCATGTGGCTGATGTTGCCCACGTCGAGCGAGTTGGTGGCCGGCTGGCCGGCCGGCGGCGCGGTGTAGTAGGCGGCAATATCCTCCTGGTAAGCTACGAGCTGCGCGTAGGGCCGGTACAGCTGGCTGAGCTGGTGCTGGAGCACAATCAACTCATTGTCGAGCGTGAGCAGGGCCGTCTGGTTGTCGGCGCGGGCCGCATCAAGGGCCGAGAAGAAGTTGAGCGTGGGGCGCAGGCCATTCTCGATAATCCTGACCTGCTCGGGCGTGAAGCCGTCGCTGCTCAGGCTGCTGGCGCGCACGCTGCTCAGCAACTCGCCTACGGCATTCAGCATGGGCCCCACGGTGGGCAGGGCCGATACGTAGGAGCTTTGGCTAAGGTGGGCGGCCAGGTCCACGAGGCGGCGGCCCTTGCTCTTGTCCACGGCCTTGTTAGTAACGAGCGTCTTGGTGTACTCGACCAGCGAAATGCCCAGCGGGTTGCTGTCGGTGGGCGAGCTGAGGGCGGCCTGCTCGTTGGCATTGCGCAGGGCCTGGGTGAGGGCGCGCAGCTGCGTGAGGCGGCTGTGGCTCACTTGCAGCAGGGCGGCGGTGGCCTGCACGTTGGCCTTGGCCAGGGTAAAGCGGGTGGTCTGGCTCAGCTTCTGGCCGGCCAGGAAGTTGGTAAACTTGCCGCCCAGGTCGGCGTACATGCGCTGCTGCTGGCGGTAGGTAAGGCGCAGGCTATCAACGCGCCGCGTGAGCAGTAGCACCGTGGCCTGGGCCTGAGCGGTGGCCTCATCGGGCGTGCGTAGTGCGGCCGGGGAGGGGGATGGCGCCGGCGCCGCAGTGGGGGCAGGGGCAGTAGCCTGGGCCAGGCCCAGGCGGGGCAGCAAGCCCACACTCAGGCCCGTAAAGAGGAGCCGAAAGCCGGCGTTCGTCATAAAAAATCAGCAGAAAATCAGCGGTAGGCCCGCAAAGTTGGGCCTACCGCAACGATTAAGCCAAGCCGGGCCGGGCGCGGCCTACAGGTGGTCGAGGCGGCCGCCATCTACCTGCACCTCGGTGCCCTGCACAAAGGCCGCGTCGTCGGAGGCGAGGTAGGCGATGGTGGCGGCTACATCCTCGGGCTTGCCCACGTCGCTGGGGTTGATTTTTTCCACACCCGACTTCACGTTGGGATTGTTCCAGAGCATGGGCGTATCGATGGCGCCCGGCAGCACGGCGTTGATGCGCAGCCCCTTGGGCTTGCCCTCGATGGCCGACGAGCGCGTGAGCGACAGCATGGCGGCCTTGGCGGCGGCATACGGCGCCACCAGCGCCTCGGTGGCAATGGCGTGAATGCTCGACACGTTGACGAGCGCGCCGCCCGGCTTCATGTGCAAAAATGCCTGCTTGGTGAAGTAAAAAGCGCCCAGCAAATCCACGTTCAGCGTGCGCAGCCAGTCGTCGCCAGTCAGTTCTTCTAAGGGCTTAAACTGCATGAGGCCGGCGTTATTCACAATCACATCGAGGCGGTTGAACTTAGCCAGCGTGGCGGCCACGGTGGCAATCACCTGGCTTTCGTCGGCCACGTTGCAGAGGCTGGATAGCACGTCAGGGGCGCCGGCAGCCCGTACTTCGGGCTCGGCCTGGTTGAGGCTGTCTTGGTTGATGTCGGCCAGCACCACGCGGGCACCTTCCGAGCCCAGCCGCTTGGCAATGGCCAGGCCGATGCCGCTGGCACCGCCCGTGATAATCACAACTTTGTCTTGGAAACGCATGGGAAGAAGAGGTAGCGTGGATTTGCGAGTCCGCGCGTTGGGTTAAGTGGGGAAGTGGGGGATGTGCTACGGGCGGACTAAAAGCCCACGCTACGCTTAGTGGTTGGCTTGCAGCGGGGCGTTGGCGGTGGTGGTGGCGGGCTGGGCTTGCGCCTGCTGGGCGGCGGCCTGTTGCAGCTGGGCCCAGGCGGCCTGGCTGTCCTGAGGCAGCACGAGGGGCACTTGCAGGCAGGCCGTTTGGGTGGGCAGCACATCGCGCCACTGGCTGATGAGCTTCTTATAGGCCTCGCCCACCGGCCGGATGTTGCGGTCCAGGTCGTAGAGGCCCAGCGGGTTCAGGTTGCCGTTGCTTTCGCGCAGGGCGGTGTCCCAGTCCACCTGGTCGGTGAGCGAGTACCACGTAAAGCCCAGGATGGGCACGCCGTCGTTGCGCACGCGCAGCACGTTGGCCCACTCCTTCCAAAGCCAGTTTACGGCCTCGTTGCCCTCGGGGCCCTGCCAGAGGTTGGTTTCGGTGTGCATCACGGGCAGCTGGTAGCGGTCGTGGTACTGGGTGGTAATGACGTGGTAGCCAAATATCTCGCCCGAGGCAGTGGTGCTGCCATCGGGCCGCACGCGGTGCTCATTAGTACGGTAATAATCGTTGCCCATGATGCACTGGTGCTTCAGGTTGTTATCCAGAAAGAAGTGGTACTCGGCCCGCGTCATGCCGTTATCCAGCAGATACTCGTACATATCGGAGTCCACACGGCGGCCGTAGTTGAGGTCTAAGGACAAAAACCGCTTGGCGTTCAGCAACTCGGCGGGCTTGATGGCCTCGGGGTTGGAGGCGTGGAAATACTCACTGCTTTCGCTCTGGATAAAGAGCGCGTCGGGCCGCACCGCCAGGATGGCGTGCATGGCCAGCACGTTGGCCTTCACAATGTATTTGAGGGCCGTCACGAAAGCCTGGTCGCTCTGCAACTGCTCGTTCCACCACCCATAAAGGGCCGAAAACTCGGCGCAGATGTACATCTCATTTACCGGTGTGTAGAGCTGCACCCACGGAAATCGCCGTGCAAAATCGCCGGCGTACTGCGCAAAGAGCGCCGGAAAATCGGGGTTCTGAAAATTGCCCAGCCAGTCAGGCACCCCAAAGTGGCACAGGTCCACGATGGGCATGATGTTGCGCCGCAGCAGGTCATTGAAGGTGGCGTCGGCAAAGTCCCAGTTGTACTTGCCCGGTCCTAGCCAGGTCGTATGAATGGGGGGGCCGTAGCGGAGGTACCCAATACCCAACTCCTCGACCAGGTCAAAGTCTTTTTGCCAGAACTTGTAGTGGCCGCATTTCTCCATCTCGTCCTGGCGCACTTTGCCGTTTTGGATGGTTGGGTAACTGTTTTCGATGCCGGTGGCAAAGAGAAATTGCGAAGCAGCCATGTAGCGCCAAAGGGGAAGAAAAGGGAGTAGGCCAGCCGCTTCGGCCGGGCCCGTTACTCCCCATACGCAAACTCCAGCTACGTGTCGAAATAAAGTGCTTTTTATTTGTTTATGAAGTATTTATGAACATTGCAGCGTTCTGCTAACTACTTGGCTGACTACCAAAAAGCGGGCTTCCCCTTTGGAGAAAGCCCGCTTTTTCAGCCGCTACCTACTGGGCGCCGGCCCCTAATAAACGCGGTAAAACAGCGTAGCATTGCCGTTGCCCGAGCCGGTGCTGCCGGTGGTCGTGATGTGGCCCGTGTTGCCGTTGCCATCGTAGCCGCTGGCCTTGTTGGTGTTCGACACGCAGCCCGTGACGGTGTGCGGCACCGACTGGCCGGCGCTGCCCAGCTTAAAGCCGTTGCCGTCGCCCGTGCCGCCGTAGCCGTTGTTGGTGGCGGTGCAGTTGGTGATGGTCACCGTGTTGGGCTGGCCGTAGAGGTCCCAGCCATCGTCCGAGTTATGGTTGGCCGTGCAGTGGTCAAACTTGTTGTTGGAACCGGCCGAGAGCTTGCAGGCAAAGCCGTCGGCATTCTCGCCGCCGTTGGCCACATCGTAGTTCTCGGTCGAGGTGCAATAGCTGATATTGTCGTCGTGCGCCCCGTTGTACACTTGCAGGCCCGAGTCTTTGTTGGCCGTCGTAGTCACCTTGTAGGCATAGTTGTAGCCGCCGGTCTGAAAGACGAGGCCGCAATCGGGCGCGTTCTTGATGACGATGTTGGTGATGTTCCAGTAGCTGCCGTTCACCTTCACGCCCCAGCCCGAGGCGATGCCCGAGCAGTCGAGCGTGCCGCCCGTGAGGTTGATTTTGGCGCTGGCCGTGCCGCTGGCCAGGCATTGCAGCGTGCTGGTGAGCTTAATGGTGCCGCTCACCGTGATTACGTCGCCGCCCTTGGCATTGGCAATGGCCGTGCGCAGGGCCGCTTCGGTAGTAACGGTGGTGCTGGCGTCGGCAGCCGCCGCGGTGGTGACTGCGGGTGAGCTGGCCTGCGGGTCGTTTTGCTTGCTGCACGCGGTGAGCAAAGCTGCTCCAAGGAGCAGACGGACAATGTTTTTCATCGTGGAAAAGGGTGGGAAAAGGTGGCTGGCCAATCGGCCAGTTGAATGCCCAAACCTACCTTCATTGCCCACTCATTCAACGCTTTTTCGCTGTTAAAACTACGCAAACGTTACCGGCAACGTTTGAAATTTAAAGAATTGACTGTCAGATAAAACAAAAAAATAAATACGCAATTTGGCTTGTGCTATTAAAAACTGATTAAATCCTGTTTTAGCTCGGCCGTATTATTTATTTTCAAAAAACAGTTCACTTACCATTTTTATGTCTACATTTGCAGTGTACTAGTTTAGTAATACACTAAAACGCCGCTGCATATGGTCCGCATCCGCAACCTGCATTTTGGGTACTCGCGCCGGGTACTGCAACTCGAAAACCTAAACCTTGACCTAGCGCGGGGCCGCATCTACGGCCTGCTGGGCAAGAACGGCGCGGGCAAGTCCACGCTGCTCAAAAACATGGTGGGGCTGGCCTTCCCGCTCAGCGGCACCTGTGAGGTAGACGGCCACGCCGCCGCCCGGCGCCGCCCCGACACCTTGCAGGAGTTGTTTTTCCTGCCCGAAGACGTGCAGGCACCGCCCGTGTCGGCCACGCAGCTGGCGGCCAGCACCGGCCGCTTCTACCCGCGCTTCGACGAGGCAGCCTTTCATGGCTACCTGCGCGAGCTGGATGTGCCGGCCCACCTGCGCCTCACGGCGCTCTCTTTCGGCCAGCAGAAAAAGGTGTTCATCGCCTTCGCCCTGGCCACCAACACCGGCCTGCTGGTGCTCGACGAGCCCACCAACGGCCTCGACATTCCGAGCAAGATGCAGTTTCGCAAGCTCGTGGCGGGCGCGCTCGGCGAGGGGCGCTGCGTCATTATTTCGACCCACCAGGTGCGCGACCTCGACAGCCTGATTGACACCGTGCTCGTGCTGCACGAGCGCCGCATTATCCTCCAAGAAACCATTGATAATCTGGCCGAAAAGCTACACTTCGGTACCGCGCCGGCCGGCGCGGCCAGCCCCGATACCCTGTATGCCGAGCCCTCGGTGCGCGGCCAGCAGGTCATCCGGCCCGGCGATGGCGAGCGCTATACCAAGGTCGATTTAGAGTTGCTGTTCAACGCCCTGACCGGCCCGCAGTCGGCCGTGGCTACTTACCTCACCCAACTTCAGCTGCAACATGAGCCAGTACATTAATCTTACCCGTTTTGGGCATTTGGTGCGCAAGCACCTGGGCGAGCACGCCACGGGCTACCTGCTGGGCGCGGCCGTGCTGCTGGGCGGGCAGCTGCTGCTGCTGGGCTTTTGCACCTACGTGCAGCACCGGCCCCTGAATGAGGCCATGCAGGCCATCTTGTTTTCGCTGCTGCTGCTGGGGGCGGGAAGCTTTTTTGCCAGCACCGCGTTTGCGCAGTTTGGGGCAGGGCAGCAGGCCGCGCTGGCCCTCACGCTGCCCGCCTCGCAGCTCGAAAAATACCTGCTGGCCTGGCTGGTATCGCTGCCGGCATTTCTGCTGGTATTCGTGGCCGAGTTTTACCTGGCCGACTGGCTGGTGATGCACCTGGTGAGCCCTACGCCCGGCGCGCTCCTGCCGTTGCTGGGCGGCCACGAAGTGCCGGGGCTGCGCCTGTTTTTGGCCTTGCACGGGCTGGCGCTGTTCGGCAGCATCTGCTTTCCGCGCCTTGCCTTTGTCAAAACGGCTTTTCTGGGCTTTGGGGGCGCGCTGGTGCTGGGCCTGGCCAATTTTCAATGGCTGAACAGCTGGCTGGGCGGCCAGCTGGGCATGGCCATTCCGTTTGGGGCGGCGGGCCTGCACAATTTCGGGTCGCTGCTGCTGCCCCCGGCGCAGGAGCGCTGGCTGGTGGTGCTGCCGCTGGCCCTGGCGCTGCTGCTGTGGGCCGCTGCCTACGCCCGCCTTACCGAGAAGCAATTATAGCATATGGAATTTACTGATAATGAGGCTATATACCTCCAGATTGCCGGCTACGTGGGCGAGCACATTCTGCGCCAGCAGTGGCTGCCCGACCAAAAAATCCCGTCGGTGCGCGACCTCGCCGCCGAGCTGCAAGTCAACCCCAACACCGTGATGCGCACCTACGAGTTTTTGCAGAGCCAGGGCGCCGTGTACAACAAGCGCGGCCTGGGCTTTTTTGTGGCCCCCGACGCGGGCCAGAAAGTGCGCGCCTACCGCCGCGAGCGCTTTTTGCAGCAGGAGCTGCCTGCCTTTTTCAACACCATTTCGCTGCTGGGTATCGGCCTCGACGAGCTGCGCCAGCGCTACGAACAGTACCAGGCCGCCCCGGCAGCCCCCATTCTTTCTGCGCATGAAAACTAGCTTTCAATTGCTGCTGGCCGCCGTAGTGGTGCTGCTGGCCTCGCTCACGGCCTACAACATGGCCCTGCGCGCCGAGTACCGCTCGGGCGCCTACAAAGACCCGATGCGTAATTATAAAGCCCTGAATTTCAGTAATTTTACTGAGGTGGCCGTGCCGGCGGCCAGCATCGTGAACGTCAAGATTATAGCCGGGCCATTTAAGGTGCTTGTGGGCCCGCACGCCGCCAGCTATGTGCAGGTGAGCCAGCAGAATGGCCGCCTGCGCATCACGGCCGACTTGCCGGAGCAGCTGCCCTACCTGGGGGGGGCGGACGCCGTGGTCATCAGCTGCCCACGGCTGGCAGCGCTCACCACCGACGCGGTTTATCAGGTAGAAGGCAAGCCCCACGCCGACCGGCAGCAAGAATTCAAACGGGGCCGCACTCTGGTGCAGGGCTTTGTGCAAGACAGCCTCTCCCTGCGCCAGGACCGTGCCAGCCGCATCGAGCTGACCAACAACCGCCTTGGTTTTCTGCGCGCCGTGGCGGGCGCTACGCCCGGCAGCCACCCCGTTTTGCAGCTCAACAAGGACAACCACGTGGCCGCCGCTAGCCTTATATTGGCCCACCAAAGTGAGCTGGTGCTTGATAACGTGCTGATTCCGCAGCTGCATTCCGCCTTCGGCGACAGCGCCAGCGTGACGCTGACTGGCACCGCCCTGGGCAACGGGCTGAAGTAATCTGGACCGAACGAGAAGGCGCGGGCTACCGTAAGCAAAAGTAGTCCGCTACTATTGCCCGGCTAGCCCGCGCCTATTTATGCCCAAAAAATCAGTTTCCGATATCATCGTCGATACCATTCAGGCCGCCGGCGTCACGCGCGTATTTGGCCTGGTGGGCGACTCGCTCAACGGCATTACCGACGCCATTCGGGCCCGCGAGGGCATCGAGTTCATCCAGGTGCGGCATGAGGAAGCCGGCGCCTTTGCGGCCGGGGCCGAAGCCTACCTCACGCACAGCCTGGCCGTGTGCGCCGGCTCGTGCGGGCCGGGTAATACGCACTTGCTCAACGGGTTGTTCGACTGCCACCGCTCGCGGGTGCCGGTGCTGGCCATCGCCGCCCAGATTCCGAGTGTCGAAATCGGCAGCGACTACTTCCAGGAAACGCACCCCGAGCGCATTTTCCGCGAGTGCAGCCACTACTGCGAAGTCATTGCCAGCCCCGACCAGGCCGTGCGCGTGGTAGAGGCGGCCATTCAAGCGGCCATCGGCCTGGGTGGGGTAGGGGTGGTCGTCATTCCCGGCGACGTCTCGCACCTCGAAGCCGAGGCGCCCGCGCCGCGCCTGCCCAGCCTGGGCCACCCCAGCGCCCTGGTGCCCGCCGCCACCCAGCTGGCCAAAGCCGCCGAGTTGCTCAACAACTGCGAGAAAGTAACCATTCTGGCCGGCGTGGGCTGCGGCGGTGCCCATGCCGAGCTGCTCCAGCTGGCCGGTGCGCTGCAAGCGCCCGTGGTGCACGCCCTGCGCGGCAAGGAGTGCGTGGAGCCCAACAACCCCTACGATGTGGGCCTCACCGGCCTGTTGGGCATGCCCGCCGGCTACCACGCTCTCATGGATGCCGACGCCATCCTGATGCTGGGCACCGACTTTCCGTACCGCCAGTTTTTCCCCGACGGCGCCCGCGTGGTGCAGGTCGATACCCGCCCGCTGCACCTGGGCCGCCGCACCCGCGTGGAGGTGGGCCTGCACGGCACCGTGGCCGAAACTGCCCAGCACCTGCTGCCGCTGCTTAAAGCTCGCACTGACGACGCCCACCTCAAAGCCGCTCAGGAGCGCCACCAGGATGATGACAAGGGCTTGGCCGAACTGGCCACCGGCGAGGCCGGCGCCGCCAGCCTGCACCCGCAGCACGTGGCCCGCCTGCTCAACGAGCTAGCTACCGATGACGCCATCTTCACCTGCGACGTGGGCACGCCCACCATCTGGGCCGCCCGCTACCTGCGCATGAACGGCCACCGCCGCCTGCTAGGCTCCTTCGTGCACGGCAGCATGGCCAACGCGCTCTCGCAGGCCGTGGGGGCGGCGCTGGCCTTCCCCGGTCGCCAGGTGGTGGCCATGTGCGGCGACGGCGGCTTCGCCATGCTGTTGAGCGAGCTGCTGACCTTGCGCCAGCTGAAGGTACCGGTGAAGGTTATCGTCTTCAACAACAGCGCCTACGGCTTTGTGGAGCTGGAAATGAAAGCCGCCGGCACCCTCGAATACGGCACCGGCCTCGACAACCCCGACTTTGGCCAGTTGGCCGAGGCAGCGGGCATTAAGGGCTTGCGCGTGAGCGACCCCGCCCAGCTCGAAGCCGTGCTGCGCGAGGCCCTGGCCCACGATGGCCCGGTGGTCGTCAATGCCATCGTCAACCGCGAGGAGCTGAGTATGCCGCCCCACATCGAGGCCGCGCAGGCCAAAGGTTTCAGCCTCTACGCCCTCAAAGCCCTGATGAACGGCCGGGGCAGCGAGTTGCTGGAGTTGGCGAAAACCAACCTGCTGCGTTAGGCAGGAGCAAGCAATTAAAAAGTAAGGGTGGCGCAGTGAGAATGGCCGAACTGGCATTTCTACTGCGCCACCCTTACTTTTTAATTACCTGCCCAGCTCGCTGGCGGCTGAACAAAAAGCCCGTTGGCATGTGTTGAATTTTGACCCCGGCCTTGCCCCGGCCCGCTATTGCCCGCATGACGACCAAAGAAATCAAAGCCCTCATCTCGCTGCTCGACGACCCGGAAATCGCCCCCCAGATTCAGAGTGAGATTCAAAACCTCGGCGAAACCATCATTCCTTTTCTCGAAGAATCGTGGGAAGAAACCCTCGACCCGCAGCAGCAGCGCCGCCTCGAAGACCTCATCCACAACCTTCAGTTTGAGGGCTTGCAGCAGCGCCTGCGCGTGTGGCGCAACTCGGGCGCCCAGGATTTGCTCGAAGGCATGTGGCTGCTCAACTCGTACCAGTATCCCGATGCCGACTTGCAGGCCCTCAACCGGGCTATCGAGCAGCTGCGCTTTGAGGCCTGGACGCTGCTGCGCCCCGAAATGCACCCCGCCGACCAGGTGCAGGTGCTCAACCACGTTATTTTTCGCAACCACAAGTTCGCGGCCAATACCCAGCACTTTCACTCGCCGGCCAACTCCATGCTGCACCGGGTGCTCGAGACCAAGCGTGGCAATCCCTTGTCGCTCTGCGTTATCTACCTGCTCGTGGCCCAGCGCCTCGACCTGCCGGTGTTTGGCGTAAACCTGCCCAACCTGTTTGTGCTCACCTACCTCGTTAAAAAAGACGCCGATGGCAAGGAGGTGCTGCCTTTCTACATCAACTGCTACAACCGGGGCGTTATCCTTTCCAAAGCCGATATCGAGCACTACGTGGGCCAGCTTGGCATCACTTCGCAGGCCAGCTTTTACGAGCCCTGCACCCACCTCGACATCGTGCGCCGCGCCATGCGCAACCTGCAAGTAGGCTTCGAGAAGCTACAGGAACCCGCTAAGGCCGAAGAAGTTGCGCAGTTGCTGGCCATCCTGCTGGAGCAGGACGAGCCTGGCGAAGAGACGGGCGCAGAGTAAGCACCACAAAAGAACGTCAGGCAGACCGCAGGGAAAGATGCTTCCCTGCGGTCTGCCTGACGTTCTTTTTGCGATTAGCCTAGAAGCCTACCGCTTGATGAGGCAGCCGGCGGCGCGCTTGTCGGCCACGCCGGCGGGACGGCCGGCCAATACGTTGTCCAGCACTTGCTGAAGGTAGTGTTGCTGCACCCCGCTGGCTACCTGGGGGTTATCGTCGATGGCACCCCGGTAGCGCACCGCAAAGCCCGAGCCGGCGGGCTGAAGCACTACGGCCTCGGTGGTTTTGCTCACGCCCAGGGCAGCGCTGGCGGCGCCCTCGTCGGTGAAGGTGGCCAGCGAGCCGCCCCCGCCGCCATCGGCCGCGTCGAGGTTGATGGGCACGTTGACGAACATGAACTGCACGCCCCGGCCGCCGTAGGCGCTGCTCAGGGCCGCGAGGCGCTCCTGGTAGAGGCGCGTGTAGGCGCAGGCGGGGTTCATAAACACCACGACCACGGCCTTTTGGCCGGTATAGGCGCTGAGCGAAGCGCTGCCGCCCCCGGTTTTTTGCACCGTAAAATCACCCACGGTCCCCTGGGCGCGGGCGATGCCCACCGAGACGGTAGCCAGCAGCAGGGCGGCGGCCAGCAGGACCGGCAGTTTGCGAAAAGACATGATGCGAGTAGAAAGAGCCAGTGAAATGCAAGCGGCCAGCCGCGTAAGGGAAAGGGTAAAAGCTAGCAGCTATACGTGAGTACGTAGCCCGCCGCTGGCCGAAGATACCAAATCCTGTGCCGGGAAATCACCTCCCGCACATGTAGCCGGGCGGGCAGCGCGCCGGGCATGGCCCAGGGGCCCGCCGGCAGGTCGAGCAGCAGGTTGTCGCGGAAGAGGAGGCCCCGCTGCCCGGCCAGCTTATACAGCGTTTCCTTGGCGCTCCAGAGCAGGCTATACAGTTCCTGCTGGGCAGTGGCGGGCGGGCTATCGGCCAAAGTAACGTGCTCTAAGGCAGCTGATTCGTCAGTGTTAAGAAACTTGCGGGCAATGCGCTGGGCTTTGTCGCGCACCGCTTCCACATCGATACCCACGGGCGTGCCGGGCGCAGCCAGCAGCGCCGCCACCCACGCGCCCGAGTGCGAGAGCGACACGGCCGGCTGTGGCCCCGGCCCGTGCAGAAAAGGCCGGCCGGTTTCTTCGTTGCGCAACAAGGCTGGCGGCGCGCCGGCGGCGGCCAGCAGGTGCTGGGCCAGCACCCGGCCGGCCAGCCACTGCGCCTGGCGCGGGCCATCGACGCGGGCGGGGAGGAGCGGGGCGTAGTCGGCCGCCTGGGCTAGCTGGGGCCAGAGGCTGGCGGGCGTTTCGGTGAGGTGCCAGAGGCCCAAAAGGGGGCCGCCCGGCAGGGGCAGGATGGCGTGGAGTGGCATAAGCAAAAGGCAGCGGCGAAGGTAGTACCGGCCCGCAGCCCGACCTTTGAGTAATGGGAGTAGTAGGAGTAATGGGAGTAATTGGTAAGATTCCCTCATTACTCCTACTACTCGAATTATTCCCTATTACGCTCATTACTTGAATTTCTCAGTTATGATATCCCGCCCCACTGCCACCCGCATCGGCACCCTGGCCGGGCACCAGGACGCGGTGTACGCGCTGGCCGGCCGGCCCGGCGCCGACGCCGTTTTTTCGGGCAGCGCCGATGGCATGGTGGTGGCCTGGAACAGCGTCCGGCCCGAGGCCGATGGCGAGCTGCTGGCCCGCGTCGAAAACTCGGTGTACGCCCTGCTGGAACTGCCGGAACGCGGACTACTGCTGCTGGGTAATAATTTTCAGGGCGTGCAGGCGCTTGATTTGCAGCGCAAAACGCTGGCCTACGCCACGGCCCTGCCGCCGGTGGCCATCTTCGAAATGGTGTACTCGGCGAGCCGCGAGCGCCTGTGCTGCGCCCTGGGCGATGGCACGCTGGCCGTGCTGCGCGGCGACGACTTCCGGCTCGAACACCTGCTGCGCCTTAGCGATAAAAGCCTGCGCTGCCTGGCCCTGCACGAGGGGCGCGGCGAGCTGGCCGTGGGCGCGTCGGACTGGAAAACGTACATCCTTGACCTCGACTCGCTGGCCATTAAAACGACGCTGACGGAGGCCACTAACTCCATTTTTACCCTCGCCTACTCGCCCGATGGCCAGCACCTGCTGGCGGCCGGCCGCGATGCCCACTTGCGCCGCTACCAGGCCACCGAGGGCTACCCGCTGCTCGATAGCGTGGTGGCGCACATGTACGCCATCAACCACTTGGCTTTCAGCGGCGATGGGCAGTACTTGGCCAGCTGCTCGCTCGATAAGAGCATCAAGCTCTGGGACCCGGCCAGCCTCGCGCTGCTGCGGGTGCTGGACCGGGCGCGCACGGCCGGCCACGGCACGTCGGTCAACAAGCTCGTTTGGCCGGGCACGCAGCAGCGGCTAGTTTCGTGCAGCGATGACCGCAGCCTGGCCGTGTGGGAAATTTCAGCTGCTGGCTAATGGCCGTTAGGCGTTAGCTTATGTTCAGAATACCATTTTTGCGCCTTCGCGCGGTCAGCTCGTTTCTACTTTCCATGTTATTACAAGCGCTACTAGCGAATAGCTAGCGGCCAACAGCTAAAAATAATGAAAATCACCGCCCTCGATATTCGGCAGAAGACGTTTGAAAAGTCCTTTCGGGGCGTGGACAAGGACGAGGTGCAGGCCTTCCTGAACACGGTGTCGCAGCAGTGGGAGCGCCTGGGCGACGAAAACCGCGAGCTGCGCCTCAAGCTGGAGCACGCGCTGCACGACGTGCAGAAGATGCGCGAAGTGGAATCGTCGCTCTACCGCACCCTCAAAACGGCCGAGGATACCGGCAACTCCATCACTGAGCAGGCCCAGCGCGACGCCGACCTGCGCCGCCGCGAGGCCCAGCTGCTGGCCGAGCAAACCCTCTCCGAGGCCCGCCAGCGCGCCCGCGCCATCGTGGAAGAAGCCTACCAAACGGCCGAAAAAACCGTGGCCGACATGCAGAAGGAAGTGGCCGGCCTCGGCCACGAGTGCCAGCAGCTGGAGCAGCAGCTCGATACCCTGGTGCGTGACCTGCACCACTTGGCTTCCGACGCGCTGGAGAAAGTGGACCGCGCCCGCGCCCGCCCCAAAAATGGCCCGACCGCCATCCTTTCGCGGGCGGCGAGCGTACAGGTAAAGCGGCCGGCCGAAACGCCGGCCTCCGAACCTAGCCCCCCGCCCGCCATGCAAGTCACCACCGATTCTTCCCGCTCATCGGCCGCCGCCGTGGCCGCCACGCCGGCCGCCAGCTTTAGCGGCCCGGCCGCCCGCGCTACCCAGCCCACGCCCGGCGCGCCGGCTGGCGCGCCCCGCGGCTACAACCCCAAGCCGGGCCAGCAGCCCGACCCCGGCCAGTCGCCCACGCCTGATATTGAGCGCCCCCAGGCCCCGGCCGAAAACCCCGGCATCGCGCCCGCGCCGCGCATCGACCAGCCCGGCCCCGAAACGGTGCCCCAGCCGCCCGCGCCTTACGTGGAGCCCGCGCGCCCCGAGATTCAGCCCATCGGCCCCAGCCGCCCCGAAATTCAGCAGCCCCAGCCCATGACCCACCCCGGCATGGTGGCAAATGCTGCCCCAGCCGCGCCAGCTGAGCCGACAGGGGGGAAGTCATTTTTTGACGAAATCTAGACTACGGCTTTACCGGATTCGTTGGATTTCGGTGATGTAAGTAAGGTCACAATAAAGCCGTAATAAAACACTAGTAAAGGGCTGCCCACCGGGCAGCCCTTTACTTTTGCAGCGTACCACGGCTGGCCTCGTCATCGACATTTCAATAACCCGACGAAGCCGGTAAACCCGCGGTTCAGACAAGCTTATGGGCCAGATTGCACTGGAAGGACTGGAGTTTTTCGCCTTTCACGGCTACTATGACGAGGAGCAGAAAATCGGTAATAAGTACGGTGTTGACCTGCACCTCAAAACCGACTTGCACGCCGCCGGCGCTTCCGATAAGCTGGCCGAAACGGTAAATTACGAAGTGCTGTACCGCGTGACGCTCGAAGAGATGCAGCGGCCCGCCCGCTTGCTGGAGCACCTCGCGCACCGCATCCTCGACCGCCTGATGCAGGAATTTCCGCAGGTGCGGCGGGCGCAGGTGAGCATTTCCAAGTTCAACCCGCCGCTGGGCGGCATCTGCCACCGGGCACGGGTGACGCTGGTGCGCAAGCGCCCGGTGGGGCCAGCCGGGGAATAGGGTAGGGTGAAAAACGCGTCGAAAAATAATACTACTGATTACGAGTAAGTTGGGTAGAATTACGAGAAGCTTCGTACATTGCTTTTGCAAGTACGAAGCTTCTCGTATAATCTTTGACCTACGAACTATTTCGTACGGAACCTTTCCCTCACCCGCTCATGCCTAAATCACCCCCCAAACCCACGGATTCGGAACTAGAGATTTTGCACGTGCTCTGGCAGCACGGCCCGGCCACGGTGCGCACCGTGAACGAGCAGCTGAGCCAGCACCGCGAAGTCGGCTACACGACCACCCTGAAAATCATGCAGCTGATGCTGGAAAAAGGGTTGGTAACGCGCGACGACGAAGGCCGCAGCCACGTGTACCGGGCCGCCGTGCGCGAGCAAGACACCCAGGGGCTGCTGCTCGACAAGTTTGTGGCCGCCACCTTCGGCGGCTCGGCCCTGAAGCTGGTGATGCAGGCCCTGGGCAACCGCAAAACCTCAGCCGATGAGTTGGCCCAGATTCGCCGCCTGCTCAATGATATTGAGATTCAGAACGCTAACCCTTCCTCCCCCTCTTCCCATGACGACGCTCCCGCTGGTTAAAGAAGTGTTATCGCCCGCGCTGGTGCGGGCGCTGGGCTACGCGCTGCTGCACTCGTTGTGGCAGGGTGGGGTGCTGGCCCTGCTGCTGGCGGGCGCACTGCCGCTGCTGCGCCGCCAGCGCGCCGAGGTGCGCTACGCCGCCTCGGCCGGGGCGCTGGCCAGCCTGGTGCTGGTAGCGGGGCTCACGTTTGGCCTTTACTATCAAAATCAGCCGGCGGCTCTGCCGCTGGCCGCGAGCAGCGCCGCGCCGGCCGCCCAGGTGGCCCGGGCGGTGGTGCCAAGCCGGCTCCCCAAGGTAGTAGCCACGCCAGTGGCTTCGGCCGCAACGGTATCGCCGCTGGGCCGGCTGCGCGCCACCGCTGTGCAGCTCGAAGCCTACCTGCCGCTCGTAGTGGTGGCCTGGCTGCTGGGCCTGCTGCTGATGAGCGGCCGGCTGGCCGGCGGCTTGCTCTACGCCGGCCGCCTGCGGCGGGCGGGCACCCAGGCGCTGGGCGCCGAGTGGCAGCAGCGGCTGGCAGCCCTGGGCCGCCGCGCCGGCGTGCGCCGGCCGGTGGCCCTGCTGGAGTCGGCGCGGGTGGCCGGGCCGGTGGTGCTGGGACACTTGCGCCCGGTGATACTGCTGCCGCTGGGTGCCGTGGCCGGCCTGAGCCCGGCCTTGCTGGAGGCGCTGCTGGCGCATGAGTTGGCCCACATTGTGCGCCGCGACTACCTCCTGAACCTGGGCCTGGCCGTGGCTGAGGTGCTGTTCTTCTACCACCCGGCCGTGTGGTTTATGGCCAACTGCCTGCGCGCCGAGCGCGAAAACTGCTGCGACGACCAAGCGGCGGCCCTCTGCGGCGGCGACCACCTGCGAGTGGCCCGCGCCCTGGCCGCCCTCGCCGAGCTGGAAGCCACCACGGCTTCCGGGCCTCGCCTCGCCCTGGCGGCGGCCGGTTCCGGTGGGCGCGGCTCGCTGCTGGCGCGGGTGCGCCGGCTGGCCCTGGGTCGCCCACAGGCCCCCACCCTGAGTGAGCGCCTGCTGGCCGGCTCCCTCACGCTGCTCGGCCTGCTGGGCCTGAGTACCGGCGTGGTGCTAGCCGCCCGCCCCGCCCAAACGGTGCCCGGCCAAACTGCGCCCGCCGCTAGCCCCCCCGACACGGCCCGCGCCCGCGTGGTGGCAGTGCCGCCCCCGCCCCCCATCCCAACCCTGCCCGGCCAGGAGGAGGCTACGCCGCAAAGCGAAAAGGAAGTGCGGGTGGGAAGGACTGAGGAACCCGGCGCCGACCACCCGCGCCGCCCACGGCAGGGGCTGCCGCGCCGGGGCGCGGCCAGCACCGTCGTAATTGAAAAGGACAAGAAGGGCCGCGTGGTGAACTTGACCGTGGACGGCCAGCGCATCGAAACTGCTACCGACAAAAAAGCCAAGCGCAGCAAGAAAGTGCGCACCGTGGAGGTGGTCAACGTGCCGGCTCCGCGCCTGGAGCACATCGAAATACCCGAGCGGCCCGAAACCAGCTCGTTCAGCTTCGACTTCTCGACCAGTGCACTGGCGAACGATGCCCTGCGCGCCGCGCGTCGAAGCCTCGACGAAGCCATGCGCAACCCCGACCTGAATGACGAGCAGCGCCAGAAAATGCAGCAGGAACTGCGCAAGCTGAACAAGGAAAGCGTAAAGCTGCGGGCCTTCGGCAACAGTCGCGAATTTCATTTCAACCTGAGTGGCGCCACGGCGGCGCACCCCGCCGACCCGCGCTACCACTTTGAGCGCAGCAAGCGCGGCTACGTGCGGCTGAAGATTGACCAATCGGGCCGCCTGCGTTCCGACGATGCCGCCGCGCAAGCCGACCGCGCCGCCGCGCAAGCCGACCGCGATGCCGCCCAGGCCGACCGCGACGCTGCGCAAGCTGACCACAACGCCGAGCAGGCCGACCAGGCCGCCAGCCATGCCGAGGCTGCCGGTCGCCGCGCCGAGCTGCGCGCCCGCATTGCCGCCGCCGAAGCCGAGCTGCGCGCGCTCGATGGCCCCGGCAGCCACCTGGCGGCGCCCCGCCCGCCCCAGGCTCCGCGGCCACCCCGCGCCCCGCTAGGGCCGTCTGCGCCCCAGGCGCCCATTCCGCCGCAGGCGCCGCCGCTGCCGCCTACGCCGCCGGCTCCCAAAACGGCTGAGCTGCGGGCGGCCCTGCGCCGCGACGGCCTCATTGGCAAAAACGACCGCAGCTTTTCCTTCCAGCTCACCGATGAGGGCGGGCGCGTGAATGGCCAGGCCCTCACGCCGGCCCAGGTGGCGCGCTACCGCCAGCTGCTGGGCCAGCCGGTGAGCGGCAAGGGCAAGTCCTCGACGTTTAACATCAACGTGGACGAACACTAGGTTATTGATTGTCAAAGTAATGCCTGGCGGGCTGGTTGTCTGGATTGCAGATGGCCGGCCCGCTTTTTTGCGCCCGGCGCGGCCGGCCGGGGTATTTTCTTAAAATAATTTTTCGCTTGCTGTAACGAATGGCTACCCCGCCGGTACTCCCTGCAAACCCCGCCACTACCGCTCCTTTTACCGCCGCCTGCATGCCCGCCACTGCTACCACTTTCAGCGATGAAGCCCTGATGGCCCAGGTGCAGGCCGGCGACCTCGACCAGCTCACGGGGCTGTTTGAGCGCTACCAGGGGCCGCTCTTCGGCTTCCTGGCCCGGCTGGCCAACGGCGACCGCGAGGTGGCCCAGGACCTGACCCAGAACGTGTTTGTGCGGGTGCTGCGCTACCGCGCCAGCTTCCAGCCCGGCCAGGCCTTTCGGGCCTGGGTGTACCAGATGGCCCGCCACGTGTGGGCCGACCACTACCAGCGCCAGCGCCCCACCGCCGACCTGGAGGAAGTAGAAAAAACGGCCGCCCACGGCCGCGCCGCCCAGGCCCAGCGCGCCGCTACCGACCAGCACCAGGCCCTGCACGAAGCCCTGGCCCTGCTGCCCGCCGCCCAGCGCGAGGTGCTGCTGCTGCACCGCTTCCAGGGCTTCGACTACGCCGAAATAGGCGAGCAGCTCGGCTGCACCGCCGGCGCCGCCCGCGTGAAAGCCCACCGCGCCCTGGATGCCCTCCGCAAGATTTACCTGAGCTGAGAAAGATACTATACTGACAATCAGAAGAAAATAAAGTAATCCTTACCCACTAGTCATTATAAAATGAGCCACGCTAGCAACCTTCCACCCCTCGACCCCATCTGCGCCGAGCTGCGGCCCTGGCTGCCCGAGCTGGCCGATGGCCAGCCGCTGCCGCCCGAGGCGGCCCACCTGGCCGCGCACCTGCCCACCTGCCCCGCCTGCCAGGCCGAGCTGGCCGAACTGCGCCTGCTTTTCCAAGACCTGGATGCGCTGCCCGCCGAGGTGCCGCCGCTGGCCCTGCGCGACAACTTTCTGGCTATGCTGGCGGAGGAAAAGGCGAAGCAGGCCGCTGCTTTGCCCGCCGGGCTGACGGCCGCGCGCGGTGGCCAGCCGCTACCACTAGCTGGCGCTACCCTGCACGCCCCGGCTGGCCAGCAGGCTAAAAGTAACACCCAGCAATGGCTGCGGGTGGCGGCCAGCGTGGCCCTGGTAGCGGTGGGCGCCATTTTGGGCCTGTTGCTGCGCGGGGGGGCGCCGGCCAGCCAGCTAGCCCAGCTGACGCCCGCCGAGCAGCCGGCCCGGCCCACGCTGTCGGTGCAGCTGGCGGCGGCGCGGCAGCAGCCGGCCACGGCCAGCCAGCGCTTGCAACTGGTGAGCCAGGCCCCGGCCGCCGTGCTGGAGCCCAACGACCCGGCCGTGCTCACCCTCATCCATACCCTCGACACCGACCCCAACCCCAACGTGCGCCTGGCCGCCTGCGAGGCGCTCTTCCGCCTGCGGAGCGACCCGCGCGTGGGCCCCGCCCTGGTCGAAGCCCTGCCTCTGCAAACCGACCCCAACGTGCAAATCACCCTCATTGAAACCCTGGTAACGCTGCGCGAAAAGCGCGCCGTGCCCCAGCTTGAGCAGCTGTCCCGGCAGCCCAGTGCCCTGCCCGCCGTGCGCCAGCAGGCCGAAAGCGGCCTCGGCCAGCTGATTTGATGGGCAATAGGGTTTTGATGGGCAATAGGGTACTAGGTACTTAATAAAAGAACGTCATGCTGAGCGCAGGGAAGCATCTCGTTCGCATCACTGAACGATTGATAGTACTTCCCCGGGCGAGATGCTTCCCTGCGCTCAGCATGACGTTCTTTTAGTACCCATTACTCATTACCTATTACCCATTACTCATTACCTACTACCCATTGCTTACTACCAAGCGGCGTGGCACGCCGCCTCTGGAAAACCCCACCGCGAAGGCTTGGCAGCGGGTGGGTGAGGGCGGTGCCACCGCGCTCTGCAAGCTGCTTTTATTTCCCTTTCGCTCTAGGATAACCATGAAAAATTTTGCCTTAATTCCCGTGCTGGCCTTGGTGCTGGCCCTGCCCACGGCGCTGCGCGCCCAAGAGTATAAAATGAAGTTCAACAGCCCCACCAACCGCAAGGTGGTGCTCGACATGCGCGGCAGCGACGTGACGGTGGAGGGCTACGACGGCGACGAGCTGCTGATTAAGGGCTCGGGGCACTACGAGGCCCCGCCGGCCCTGGCCAATGGCCTGCGCCCCATCTACAGCGGTGGCGCCAGCGACAATACCCGCTTGGGGCTGGCCGTGAATGCGACCGCCGATAACACCATCCGCATCACGGGCATGACGCACAGCGACGGCCACTACACGGTGCGGCTGCCGCGCCAAACCAGCGTTTCGTTTGAGCAGGCCACCTGGGGCGGCTCCGACGACCTGACGCTGCGTGACCTGGCCGGGCGCATCGAGGTCAGCCTTAAGTCGGGCGATATCCGGCTGCTGAACGTGAGCGGGCCGGTGGTGGCCAACACCATCAGCGGTGACATCCGGGTGCAGTTCAGCGCCACGCCTACCCAGCCCAGCGCCATCTCGTCGGTGAGCGGTGACGTGGACGTGACCCTGCCCGCCCCCTCGAAAGTGACGCTTTCCATGCGCTCGATATCGGGCGAAATCTACACCGACTTCGACCTCAACCTGGGCGGCGGCAACGGCCTACAGCACGTGGGCGGCCAGACCGTGGAAGGCCGCGCCAACGGCGGCGGCGCCAGCTTTTCGCTCAAAACCATCAGCGGCGACATCTTCGTGCGCAAGGCCAAGTAGCCGAAAGTCAGCATATTGAATCAATAAAAATGGGCCTTTTGAGTCCGGGCGCTGCCCTGGGCCGGCCCGCGGCTTGCCCGGCTCCGCCGGCCCAGGGCAGCGCCCAAACTACCCCTTTTTCGCCCTCCCTCACCTTTTGCCTCTCCTCCCATGACCCGCTTACTACTTGCTGCCCTGCTGCTGCTCGGCGCCCTGCGCCCGGCCCTGGCCCAGCGCCTCGTAACCCAAACTGCCGCGCTCGCCCCCGGGCAGGCCGTAGTGCTGGACCTGAAATATGCCCACACCATCCGGGTGCGGCCGGGGGCCAGCCTCAGCGTGCAGGCCAGGGTGAGCATCAACGACGACCAGCAAAACGACCTCTACAGCTTGGCGCTGGAGCGCGCGGGCGCCGAGCTGAGCGTGGTCGAGAAGCTCGACGAGGACAAGCTGCGCCAGAGCCACTACCAGGGCGACTGCGCGGGCGGCAGCCGCAGCAACTCCGACGGCGGCGTGCACGGCGGCTACACCCGGGGCGGCAAGGCGGGCGGCCTGCGCCCCACCGTGAGCTACCACCAGGGCGAATACAGCTACTGCGCCCGCATCGACTACGAGGTGACGATGCCCGCCGGGGCAGCCCTGCGCATCACTACCCTCAGCGGCGACGTGGACCTGAGCGGCCTGGGCGGCGCCATCACGGTGAAGACGGTGAGCGGCGACCTGCGCCTGAGCGCCCTCACCGGCCCCGTAAACGTGCGCAGCGTGAGCGGCGACGTGAAGCTCAACGACCTGAGCGGCAGCGCCGTGGAAGCCGCCAGCATCAGCGGCGACGTGGACCTGACCTGGCCCCCCGCCCAGGCCGCCGAGCTGAGCCTGAAGTCCATCTCGGGCGAGGTGTACGCCGACCCGGCCGTGAGCTTTACCAACCTCAAGCAGCGCAGCTACGTGGGCTACCAGCTGCACGGCCGCTACGGCGCCGGCGGCGGCCCGCTCGTGAAGCTGGAATCGGTAAGCGGCGACGTGTTCTTCCGCAAGCAGCCGTAGCGCGCAGCTGCGCGCTACCAAAAAATACCTTTTGCTCCAGACAACGACCGGGTAAATACCCGTGTCTATGGCCCCGACGCACGTTTATTCACCCACCCCTCATGTTTTCTTTTCTAGCCAAGCGCGGCGCGTTCTGCCTGCTGCTGAGCTGTCTTTGCCTAGCCATCGGCCCGCCGGCCGTGGCCCAAAAAAGCCTGCCGGGCGCCCCGGCTGCTACGGCCGCGCCGCGCCGCCAGCTGGCCGCCCAGCGCACGGCGGCCCCCATCAAGCTCGATGGCCTGCTCGATGATGCCGCCTGGCAGGCCGCGCCGGTGGCCGATAAGTTTATCGAGCAGCGCCCGCGCCCCGGCCGCCCCGAGCGCCTGCCCACCGAGGTGCGCGTGCTCTACGACGATGCGGCTATGTACGTGGGCGCCAAAATGGTAGAGGCCAGCCCCGATAGCATTAAGCGCGAGCTGACCCAGCGCGACAACGGCGGCAATACCGATTTCTTCGCCCTGTTTCTCGACCCCTACCGCGACCACCTCAACGGCTACGGCTTCATCGTGCTGAGCACGGGCGTGCAGATGGACAGCCGCTACTCGCCCGCCAACGGCGAGGACTTTGCCTGGAACGCCGTGTGGGACAGCCGCGTGGCCCCGCTGCCCGATGGCAAGGGCTGGAGCGTCGAAATCCGCATTCCGTACTCGGCCATTCGCTTTGCCCAGGCGCCGGTCCAAACGTGGGGCGTCAACTTCATGCGCCAGCGCAAGAAGGACAACCAGCAGCTGTTCTGGAACGCCATTCAGCCCCAGATTGACGGCTTCGTGAACCAGTGGGGCGAGCTGACCAGCCTCGAAAACCTGCACCCGCCGCTGCGCCTCTCGCTCACGCCCTACGTGAGCGCCTACGCCAACCACTACCCCTACAACGAGCAGGGCAAGCAGAACACCAGCACCAGCTTCAACGCCGGGGCCGACCTCAAGTGGGGTATCAACGAGAGCTTTACGCTCGACGCCACGCTGATACCCGATTTTGGCCAGACCATCAGCGACAACCAAGTGCTCAACCTGTCGCCCTTCGAGGTGCAGTACCAGGAAAACCGGCCGTTCTTCACCGAGGGTACCGAGCTGTTCAACAAGGGTGGCCTGTTTTACTCGCGGCGGGTGGGGGCGCAGCCGCTGGGCTTTAATGAGGTAGGCGCCGCCGTGGCCGACGGCGGCGCCCTGAGCAAGGGCGAATTCGTGTACCACAACCCCGGCGTGACGCGCCTGATTAACGCTACCAAAATATCGGGCCGCACTAGCAAGGGCCTGGGTGTGGGCGTGTTCAATGCCCTCTCGGCGGCCAGCTACGCCACGGTGCAGGACTCGGCCAGCGGCCGGCAGCGCGAGGTGCTGACCCAGCCGCTGACCAACTACAACATCGTGGTGCTCGACCAGAGCCTGCCGCACAACTCCTACGTGTCGCTCATCAACACCAACGTAACGCGCGCCGGCAGCACCTACGACGCCAACGTGACGGCCGGCCTGTTTCGCTTTGCCGACGCCAAAAACCAGTACGCCTTCAACGGCCAGCTTAATTACTCGCAGCGCCGGGGCCAGACCATGTTTTCGGAGGCGCCCGTGAGCGACCCGCACGGCTACAAGTACTACCTCAACTACGGCAAGGTGTCGGGCAGCTGGACCTGGAACGTGGACCACGGCATCGAGTCCGATACCTATAACCCCAACGACCTGGGCATCCTGTTTGGCAACAACAACGTGAGCCAGTCGGCCACCGTCAACTACAACAAGTACAACGCCTTCTGGAAGGTCAACAACCTCTACACCACGCTGGGCGTGTACCACTCGGCCTTGTTCCGGCCCCTGCTCTACCAGAACTCGGGGCTGTACGGCAGCCTCAGTACCACCTTCACCAAGAGCTTCTTATCCACGGGCTTCAACGTGAACATCGACCTGGCGAAGCACGACTTTTACGAGCCGCGCACCTCGCCACTGGGCGCCTACTACGTACGGGTGCCGGCCAGCGCCAACCTGGGCGCCTACGCCTCCTCGGACTACCGCAAGAAGCTGGCCTACGACGTCAACTTCGGCGTGCGGCCCTACGCCCTGGATGACCGCCTGGCCGACCGCCCGCGCCGCCTGGGCCTGGGCCTCACCCTGAGCCCGCGCTACCGCGTGAGCGACAAGCTCAACTTCCGCTATACGTTTGACTATAGCCTGAAAGTAAATCAGATAGGTTACGTCAACGATGGTTTCGACCTGACCCAGCCCATCGACCAGACCTACAGCACCCTGCTGGGGCCCGACGTGCTGCTGGGCCGCCGCAACGTGGCCACCTTCACCAACACGCTGACGACCAACTACACCTTTACCAACCGGTTGTCGTTCACGATGCGCATCCGGCACTACGTGAGCACGGTGCACTACTTCGACTTTGCCCGTCTGCACCCCGATGGAGTGGAGGAGGCGCTGCCGGGCTACCAACGCAACCACGACACGAGCTTCAACGCCTTCAACATCGACGCCTCGCTGGTGTGGTGGTTTGCGCCCGGCTCGCAGGTGAGCCTGGTGTACAAGGATGCCACCGCCAGCTCGCTGCTCGGCAACGAGGCCACCCCGCTCTACTTCGACAACCTGGCCAACGTGGCCAATACGCCGCACAATAACAACGTGTCCATCAAGGTCTTGTACTACCTCGATTACCTCACGCTGCGCCGCCGCCGGGCCTAGCGCGGGCGGGAGCTGGGGCCCCGGGCGGCCAGCCAGTAGCTTCGCCGGTAAGTTAGAAAACGTCCGCTACCTGTTTACTGCTACCTACGCATGTTGAAGAAGCTACTGCCCACTCTGGGCGCGGCCCTGCTGGCCCAGGCGGCGGCGGCCCAAAGCCCCGCCGTGCCCCTCGATTCGCTACGGGCGCGGGCCAGCCACACCCTGCACGCCAAGCGCTACGCCGAGGCCGCAGCCCTGTTTGAGCAGCAGGCCCAGGCCGAGCCCGCGCAGTCGGCCAAGGCCAGCGCCTACTACAACCTGGCCTGCGCCCGGGCCCTGGCCGGCCAGCCCCGGCCCGCGCTGCAAGCCCTGGCCCGCGCCCAGCGGCTGGGCTTTCGCAACGTGGAGCTGGCCCGCACCGATACCGACCTCACCAGCCTGCACGACCGGCCCGAGTACCGCAAAACGGTGGCCCGCCTGGTGCAGGCCGACGCCCGGCTTAATGACCCGAACAAGGCCCGGCTCATCACGACGGACATCACGCACTTCTGGCGGGCCTACGACCGGGTGGCCCGTGATACCGCCCGGACCGAGGCTATTTACCAGCGCGATTACTTCGCTAAGGCCAGCCGGGGGCTTCAGGATTACTTTGAGCTGCGCATCCGCACGGTGCGCGACTTTGTGCAGAACCAGCGCGCCAAGCCCCGTTTTTACCAGGCCATCCGGCCCAGCACCCTGCGCATCGCCACGATGACCCCGCAGATTCGGGCCGGCTTTGCGAAGCTCAAGGAAATTTATCCCGCGGCGCGCTTTCCCGACGTGTACTTCGTGATTGGCCGCTGGAACTCGGCCGGCACGGTTTCGGGCAGCGGGATGCTCATCGGCGCCGACCAGCTCTGCGGCACGCCCAGCACGCCGGTCGATGAGCTGTCGGCCTACGGCCGCCGCAGCCTGGGCACGCTGGCGCAGCTGCCCTACGTGGTGGCCCACGAGCACATTCACACCCTGCAAAAGCCCAATAAAGACCTGAGCCTGCTGCGCGGTGCCATCAACGAGGGAATGGCCGACTTTCTGGCCGAGCTGACCACCGGCCACCAGCCCAATGCGAGCCTGCTGCCCTACGGCCTGGCCCACGAAAAGCAAATCTGGGCCGATTTCACCAAGGAAATCACCAGCAAGGACTGGAGCAACTGGATAGCCAACGGCCGGCAGGAAACCGCCGACAAGCCCGCCGACCTGGGCTACTTCGTGGGCTACCGCATCTGCCAGAGCTACTACGAAGAGCTGACCGATAAGCAGCAGGCCGTGCGCGATATTCTGAATATCAGTGACTTTTCCGCCTTCCTGGCTAAGAGCCGCTACGCCGAGAAGCTGGCCGCGCGCTAGCTCCGCCTAAAAGGCTGGCCGCCGCATCAGCACCGCGAGGCTATCGGCGGGGGCAACGGTAAAAGAAAGGTATTCCGCTTCTGGCGTGCGGGGGCTGCCAGCCAAGCCGGGGTGAAGACGCTTATACGCTAGGCCGGCCAGGAATACGCCAACCTGTGGGTGCGCCTCCTGGGGCTGCAAATGTCGGTTGGCATCGCGCTCGTTTAGCTGGGGCAGCTTGTTTAGGCGCTGGCCCGCCGCATTGACCACGTAATAGTCTGCCTCGGTCAGCCAGTCGCTTTTGAAGTTAGCCGAGGTAGCAATCAGACCGTTGAGTGGCACGTAGAGGTTGATATCTCCATCGTCGGCCTCTGGCAGGGGGTTGCCAATGCGTTCGTCGTGAATGAGGGCTACTTCGCCCCGAAAGCCGGTGGGAATCAGAAAAACCAGCCGGTCGCGGGGGGCCATGGCGGGTCTTACCACCAGCACCCAAAACAGCCAGCCGAGCAACGGGCTGAGCACCGGGACCAGCAGCTTGGCCCACCACGGCTGCGTGCTACCCGTCAGGAGCAACCACCCCAGCCACAGCCCGCCGACCGGCACCACCAAAAGCAAAAGCGCCGGAATAAACAGCGGGTAAAAAGTGATGCCGCCCAGCACGAGCAGCCCCGCCAGCAGCAGGCTGCCTACCAGTACGGCGGGGCCAACCCAAAAGCCAAGGCGGCGCAACCAGGTCACGAGGGACGACATACGGGAGACTTGGGCAGTGAAAGCGGCTGACCGGTTGGCCGCGCCCCCACGAAGCCGGGGCAGCGCGCTGCTTCAAAAATAGAGCAAGGGAGTAAGGCGCTGGCCAGCGCCCGGCTAGGCGGTGCCGCGCACGCGCGGCGCCACCCCGGCCAGCGCCAGGCTGAGGCCCGCCGCCGCCAGCAGCGCCGCCGGCCCCAGGTGCTGCTGGCCCGCCGCGCCGCCCAGCGCCCCCGCCCCGAAGGCCAGCCACAGCGTGACGGGCCACAGCCAGTCCTGGGCCGGGGCGCGGCCGGCCAGCCAGTCGGCCAGGCCCGTGCCGAAGCGCACGAGTGTGCCCGTCACGAAGGTGAGGCTCACCTTGACGCGGCCCACCTGGTGCACCGAGGCGTTGAGCACGCCCATGCTCAGCACCAGGCTGGCGATGGCGGCGGCCGGCGCGGCGTAGGCCAGCACGAGCAGGATGGCCACTACGGCCAGCAGCAGCGGGTTGGCCCAGCGCCCGGCCCCGCCGTGCAGTAGGCTGCCGCCCACCACGCCCGCCACAAACAGCGCGATAACGCCCGCCAGCTCGGCGGCCCGGCCGGTGTCGGCGTGGGCCACCGCCACGCCCAGCGAGGTAGTGTTGCCGCTCATAAACGACACGAAGACGCCCGCAAACCGCAGGTAGCCCACGGCATCGACGTAGCCGGCCAGCGCCACCAGGGCCAGCGTGAAGCTGAGCGCGCCCAGGGGCAGCGGGGGAGGGGGCGCGGCAGCGTCGGGCATGGGCAGCAGCGGCCGGCTATGCGCGCTGCCGCCTGGCAACGTTGCCGACAACGATTGCGCAAAGAAAAGCGCCCGGCGGGGCGGGTTGGCGGGGTGGGGCGGGCATATTTGCGGCCTACGCCTTTTCCCACCCTTTTGCTCCGCTCCCTTATGCTCCTCGGTTTCGGGCTGCGCCACGCGCTTTTATTAACCACGATGGCCACCGGCTGGGCGGTGCGGCTGGGCACCCCGGCGGCCCCCGCGCCGCTGCTGGCCTTTCCGGGGGCCGAGGGTGCCGGGCGCTTTGCCACGGGCGGGCGCGGCACGGCCGCCCAGCCCACCACGGTGCTCGAAGTAACCAACCTGCTCGACGACAACAAGCCTGGCTGCCTGCGCTATGCCTTGCAGCTGAGCGAGAAAAAGGCGCCCGCCCGCACCATCGTGTTTCGGGTAGCGGGCACTATTCACCTCACGTCGCCGCTCACTATCAGCAAGCCAAACACCACCCTGGCGGGCCAGACGGCCCCCGGCGGGGGCATTTGCCTGGCCGACTACCCGGTGCTGCTGCACGCCAGCAACGTGGTGGTGCGCTTCGTGCGCTTTCGGATGGGCGACAAAAACCAGAACCAGGGCTTTAAGGACGGCGCGGGTGGCGACGATGCCTTCGGGGGCCAGCGCAACCGCCAGGTCGTCATCGACCACTGCTCGATGAGCTGGAGCACCGACGAGGCGTTTTCGGTGTACGAGGGCGACAGCACCACCCTGAGCTGGAACCTCATCGGGCCGCCGCTCAACTACTCGTATCACTTCGAGAAGGGCGACCAGGACTACGAGCACCACGGCTACGGCGGCATCTGGGGCGGGCAGCACGCCAGCATGCACCACAACCTGTTTGTGCACTGCAACTCGCGCACGCCGCGCTTCAACGGCAGCCGCTACACCCACGCGGCGGGCTACGAGAACTGCGACTTCCGCAACAACGTCATCTACGACTGGGGCGAGAACAACGTGTACGCCGGCGAGGGCGGCAACTACAACATTGTCAATAACTACTACAAGCCCGGCCCCAGCACCAAAGCGGAGGTGCGCGCCCGGCTGCTCAACCCCTACAAGCTCACGAAGGGCAATAACCCGCTGCCCTACGGCCACTTCTACCTGGCCGGCAACTACCAGGAGGCCAGCGCCGAGGTAACCGCCCACAACTGGCGCGGCGTGGATATGAACGACGGCACCCGCGCCGATACCGCCCTGGCCCAGGCCACCCGGCCCTTCGACCTGGGCCCCGTGACCACGCAGCCCGCCGCCCAGGCCTACGCCCTCGTGCTGGCCGGCGCCGGCGCCAGCCGCCCCCTGCGCGACACCCTCGACCAGCGCATGGTGCGCGAGGTGCGCACCCGCACCGGCCGCCTCATCGACGTGCAGGGCGGCTACCCCCACGGCACGCCCTACGCGGTGTCGCAGAAAGCCTGGCCCGTACTGGAGCCCGGCACCGCCCCCACCGATACCGACCACGATGGCCTGCCCGATGCCTGGGAAACCGCCCATAAGCTCAACCCGAAGGATGCCAGCGACCGCGCCAAGGTTGGGGCAGGGGGCTACCCTATACTGGAGGTATATTTGGCCGAGCTGGCGGGGAAATAAGTTGTAGTAAACCCAATGCGGTAGTGCACGAGTGTATTGGCAGGTAAAAGGAAGTGCTGCTTTGCACGGGGCATGAGGCAGCGGCGGCAGAGAGTCAATAGGCGTTGTTGCTTACGGCATAAGCCATTGAATACTTAGGCAATAGTAATCAAAAGATGCGTCTCGGAATCCGTGCTATTTGGGCCCTCATAAGCCGCGGCCAGCGGGGTGCTTCGCAATCGCCCCCACCATTGGGTACGGATACCCCAGCTAGCACGCCGGAGGGCAATGGTTGGCCTCAGGGTCGAGTGTTGATTCCCGGCATCGACTATGTGCCATTTGCGCCAGGCCCCCCGTTCATAATTAATAGTCAGAAGCTACTCACGGAAAAGGAAGGCTACGAAGCGTTTCTCTACACGCTGCTGCGCTACTGGGAGATGTCGGGGTGCACAGACTTGACGGACATCCTCAGCGGCGGGGAGTACGTGATGCCGGGGCGGCCCATGGACACGGCCTTCTGGGATTATTGGCTCGATGCCTTAGCCTCCGTCAGAACCATAGGGCCACCGGCCCTGCCCCAGGTGCCCCGGCACCTGGCCCCCGCGGGCAAGCGGATTACTATTGAGGGAAGCCAGACCCTAACCGAGCAGGAAGGCTACGAAGCCCTGCTTTACACGCTACTGCACTATTGGCAGCAAACGGGGAAAGAGGACCTGACGGCTATCCTGAGTGCCGGCGCCTACGTGGAGCCGGATACGCCGGCCGACCCGGTGTTTTGGGATGCCTGGCGGGAGGCCATCGCCACGGTGCGCCGGCAGGGACCACCGCCCCTGAAAGTGTTGCATTGAGGTGCCCGGCTGGGATGGAGGACAGGCTACCTAGCTGTACCGACCCCGACCACGACGGCCTGCCCAACGCCTGGGAAGCCGCTCATAAGCTCAACCCGAAGGATGCCGCTGACCGCGCTAAGGTTGGGGTGGGGGGCTACCCCATGCTGGAGGTATATTTGGCCGAGCTGGCGGGGAAGTAACCACTTGTCGCCCGGTAGCTTTGCCCTATGCACTTGGTTTCCATTAATACCGCGTTGCCGCAAGACGTTTCCTGGCAAGGAAAGCTCGTGCGTACCAGTATTTTTAAACAGCCGGTAGCCGGCCCGGTGGCCGTGCTGGCTGAGCACCTGGAAGGCGATGGGCAGGCCGATTTGCGGGTGCACGGTGGGCGCGACAAGGCCGTGTATGCGTATCCGCAGGAGCACTACGCGTACTGGCAGCAGTACCTGCCGCCGCACCAACTGGTGCCAGGAGCTTTTGGGGAGAACCTGACAACCAAGGGGTTGCTTGAGCACGAAGTGCGCGTGGGCGACTGCTTTCAGCTAGGGACCGCCATCCTCCTGGCCGTGCAGCCCCGGCAGCCCTGCGTAAAGCTGGGCATCCGGCTGGCGCGGCCCGGTATCGTGCGCGAGTTTGAGCAGGCGCGCCGTAGCGGCATTTATTTCCGGGTGCAGCAGCCGGGCATTATCCAGGCCGGCGATGCGATTACACTGGTGCAAGCTTCGGCTTGCGCGGTTACCATACAAGACATGGTTGCTTGCCTGGCGCCCGGCCCGCATGACTTAGGCAAGGTGCGGGCGTTGTTGGCCACGCCGTACCTGACAGCTTCTTGGCAGCAGCGGCTGGCACAGCTGCTCGCTGCAAACGAACCTGCGGAGTAGTAGCAGCGCCCGGCAGCTACCCAGAAACCCCGCGCCGCCAGGGGCTACGGGGTGCCCAGCAGCTGCCCCGCCGCCGCCCAGGGCGTGAGTTGCCCGGCCGCTACGGCCGCCTGCACGCCGGGCAGCGCCTGCTGCACCCCGGCCCGGCCGTAGAACTGCGCCTCTAGCGCCTGGCGCACGGCCTCGCTTAGCCACTGGAGCTGCTGCTGGGCGCGGCGCTGCTGCCAGTAGCCGCTGGCCTGGGTTTGGGCGGCGTACTGCGTAATCATGTCCCAGGCTTCGGGCAGGCCCGCGCCGCTCAGGGCCGAGCAGGTGCGCACGGGCACGGTCCAGCCGCTGGCGGCGGGCGGAAACAGGTGCAGCGCGCCCTCGTAGTCGCGGGCGGCGCGGCGGGCGGCGGTTTCGTTGCCGGCGTCGGCCTTGGTGATGAGCAGGGCGTCGGCCATTTCCATGATGCCGCGCTTCACGCCTTGCAGCTCGTCGCCGGCGCCGGCCAGCATCAGCAGCAGGAAAAAATCGACCAGGCCGTGCACGGCCACCTCGCTCTGGCCCACGCCCACGGTTTCGACGAAAATAACGTCGTAGCCCGCCGCCTCGCACAGCAGCAGGGCCTCGCGGGTGGCGCGGGCCACGCCGCCCAGGCTGCCGCCCGCCGGCGAGGGCCGGATGAACGCGCGCGGGTGCGCCGCCAGCTGGGGCATCCGGGTTTTGTCGCCCAAAATGCTGCCGCCGCCGCGCGGCGAGCTGGGGTCTACGGCCAGCACGGCCAGCTTCTTGCCCAGCTTTTCGACCAGGTACAGGCCCAGGGCCTCGATAAACGTGCTTTTGCCCACGCCCGGCACCCCCGTGATGCCCAGCCGCAGCGCGCCGCCCGTGTGCGGCAGCACCGCTTGCAGCACCTGCTGGGCTAGCGCTTGGTGCGCGGGCAGGGTGCTTTCGACGAGGGTGATGGCGCGGGCCAGGGGGCCGCGCTGCCCGGCCAGCAGGCCCTGGGCATAGTCGGCGGCGGAGAGAGGAGGAGCAGGCACGGCCGCAAAATACGCTTGCCGGCGGGGCTGGAGCCGCCCGGGCGGCCGATTAAACCAAGTTATTGGCCGGGCCGGGCGGCCGGGCGGGGCGGGGGTGGCCGTACCTTTGCTTCATCGCCCTTACACCCAAGCCCCTGGCTTTTTGCGCATGAAGACCCGACTTTCCTGGCTGCCCGCCGCCCTGGGGCTGCTGGCCGCCACGCCCGCGCTGGCCCAAAATGAGCTGAGCAACTTTTCGGCCACCGGCCGGGGTGGCGTCACCAACACGTTCTCGCTCGACTACCAGTCGCTGGGCATCAACCCCGCCAACCTGGGCCGCCAGGGCAACAGCCGGGTGGCCCTCACGGTGGGCGAGGTGGGGGCGGGCGTGGGGTCGCAGTCGCTCACCAACAGCCAGTTTAAGAAGCTGCTCTTCCACGCCAACGACGCCCTCACGGCCGCCGAGCGCACCTCGCTCGTGGCTAATCTCAACAACCAGAACGCGCTCAACTTCAACGCCGACGCCACGGCCTTCGGCCTAGCGGTGGCCCTGCCCCAGGGCCTGGGCGGGGTGGCCGTATCCGTGCACCAGCGCCTGAGCGGCCACCTGGCCCTCAACCAGAACAGCGCCGATATCATCGTGAACGGCCAGAACGCGGCCATCGTGCAGCAGTACTACGACGCGGCCGGCAACCCGCGCGGCGGCACCGCGCTGCCTATGCTCTCGGTGGCGCTCGATGGCACGGCCATGCAGCTGGCCCTCACCAATGAGTTCAACATCGGCTACGGGGTGGAGGTATTCAATGTGCCGGGCGTCATCAAGGTGTCGGCCGGGGCGGGCTACCGCTACATCCAGGGCGTGGGCGTGGCCGACGTGCGCATCGGGGGCGGAAGCCTATCGGCCTACTCGTCGCTCTCGCCCATCTTTGGGCTCGACTACGGCAGCCTCACCCGCAGCCCCACCTTCAACTACACCAGCGGCGGGGGCTTGCAGCCCGTGGGCCACGGCAACGGCTTCGACCTGGGCCTGGCCGCCGAGGTAGGCAAGTTCGTGCGCCTGGGCGTGTCCATCACCGACATGGGCTCGATGACCTGGACCGGCAACGTGGTCACGGCCACCGACCAGAGCCTCACCTTTCCGCAGTACGCGGGCCTGAGCACCTACGACGTGGTGCAGAACGTGGTGGACCAGTTTGGCACCAGCGGCAAAACCCTCTTCACCTACCAGACGGCCCAAGAGCGCAAGGCCCAGCTGCCCACCAAGCTGCGCCTGGGCGGCGGCGTGCGCATCTCGGAGCTATTCGAGGCGGGCCTCGACGTGACGGTGCCCCTCAACGAGGTGGCCGGCAACCTGCCCAAGACGTTCATCGGCGCGGGCCTCGACTACAAGCCCGTGCGCTGGGTGCGCCTGAGCACCGGCCTCAGCGGCGGCGCCGGCTACAACCTCAACGTGCCGCTGGGCGTCACCTTCGTCACGCCCATCTGGGAGGCCGGCATCAGCACGCGCAGCGTGGCGGGCTACTTCTCGGAGAACAACCCCTACGCCTCGGTGGCGCTGGGCGTGCTGCGCTTCAAGCTGGGCAAGCTGTAGCCGTTTAGCGGGAGTTCCTGGGTGGGGCGCCCCGCCCGCGCCGTTGGCCACTGCGCTCAACGCAACGTCATGCCTCGCCACGCGGACTTCCGCTCAGCAGCACGTGCTGAAGCACCTAACCCAACGCCCCCTTGCGCCCTGGGCACCGCTCTGCCTGCCCCCGGAATAGTGCTATTGCACCCCGCCGGCCCGCCCCGGCCTCCGAACGAAGCCAGAACGAACCTTCCTCGAACGCAGGGCGAAGGCAGTGCCCGGGCGCCCGCCCGCCAAAGTGCAAAAAGAACGCGGCCCGGCGGAGCAGGATGCTCCACCGGGCCGCGCGGGTGAGGAAGGGGCTTGGGGCCGGCTATTGCACGTCAACCAGCTCGACGGTGAAGCGCAGCACGCTGTAGGGCGGAATGATGCCCGCGCCCGACCCGGTGGCGCCATACGCCAGCGACGACGGGATGAGCAGCGTGGCCTTTTCGCCTGTGCGCATCAGGGCTACCCCCTGGTCGAAGCCCGCGATGACCTTGCCCGCGCCCACCTGGAAGGAGTAGGGGGTGCTGGTGGCGGAGTCAAACGAGGAGCCGTCCATCAGGTAGCCGGTGTACTTCACGAAGGCCGTTTTGCCGGCCGTGGCCGGCACGCCGGCCGGGTTGGTGGTAGTGGGCACGTAGTACAGGCCGGAAGGCTGCTTCTGGGCAGTGGTGATTTTATTGGCCGTCAGGTACTTCTGGATAACTATGTCGTCGGTCAGGTTGATGCTGGCGAAGTTGATATCAACCAGTTCCACATCGAAGCGCAGCACGGTATTGGGCGGAATGGCCGAGCCCGCCCCGGCGGGGCCATAGGCCAGCCCCGACGGGATGAGCAGCGAAGCCTTATCGCCCTTGTGCATCAGGGCCACGCCTTGGTCGAAGCCCGCAATAAGCTGGCCCTTGCCCAGCGCAAAGTTGAGGGGCTCGTTGCCGTGGTTACTGGAGGCGTCGAACACCGTGCCGTCGAGCAGGTAGCCCGTGTACAGCACCGACACTATTTGGCCCACCGTCGGCAGCGGGGCCGCGGTATTGGGAACGGTCAGGGGCACGTAGTACAGCCCCGAGGGCTGCTTCTGGGCGTTCGTGACGGTGTTGGCCGCCACGTATTTCTGAATGGTCGCATCGTCCTGGGCCGAGTAGTCGGGCGTGGCGTCGTCCTTGTGGCAGGCGGTGGCCAAGAGGCTGGCCGAGGCCAGCAGGGCCAGGGTGAGCAAGCGGCGGATTCCCGCCGGGAAAGAATAGGTCATGGGCTGGGTTTTTCAGGTAAATATACACCGCCCGCCCCCGACCGCCGCCCCCTAGGGCTCGGTCACGAAGGCCGGCAGGCCCAGCTTGCTGCGCCGCCCGCCCAGCTTGAGGCCGTCATCGACGTAGCCGCAGGCCGCGCCGCTGGTGTTGGGCGCCTGGATGACGCCCAAGAAGGAGTTGTCTTCGCGGGCGACGTAGATTTTACCGTCGGGCCCGCGCTGCAAGGCCCCGATTTTGTGGTTGCTGGAGTGGCCCACCGGCACGGCGGCCCCGGTAGCGAGGTCGAACTGCATAATCCGGGTTTCGCTGGCGGCGGCTTTCTTGTCCTTGGTGTCGCCGTTGCAGGTGCCGTAGAGCAGGCGCCCATCGGGCGAAAACTCGACTCCGTAGGCTTCCTGGTAGGGCCCGAAGCTGCGGGCGTTGCGCACCTTGCCGGTGCGGCGGTCGAAGTCATAGACCTCAAACTTGTTGTTTTCGCGCCACAGGGCGGCGGCCAGCTTGGTGCCATCGGGCGAGAACTTGAGCGCCCCGATGGCGTTGCGGCCGGGGCCGGCGTTCATGCTGCCTACGTTGCTGAGCAGGGGCTTGCCACCGCCCACCCCGTCGGCCGTCACGAGCACCGATACGAAGGCGTTGGAATTCCAGCGGTGGGCCACCACCCACACGTCGCGGCCGTTGGCGTGGCGCACGGCGGCCAGCTTCTCGGCCACCGGCGTGAGCAGCAGCAGGTTGGCGCGGGGCACGTCGCCCAGGCCGTTATCGCGGGTCATGTCCACCACCGAGTAGCGCAGGCCATCGGGCGCGCCCTGCGGCGCCACCGTGAAGATGTAGAAGATGTTGCCCGAGCCGGGGTCGGGCACGATAAGGGCCGACTGCGTGCTGCTGCCCGAGCCCATGAGGCGGCGCCCGCCCGGCATGGGCTGGTGCTGGCGGTTCCACACGGTTTGGCCATCGGTGTAAAAGAGCAGCTCGCCGCGCTTGGTGGTGGCCGTGGCGCAGCCCTCGTAGGTGGTCATGGCCCCGTCGAGCAGCGGGGTGGGGGTGCCGCTGGCAAAGCTCAGGCCGGCCTGGTTACCGAAGTACCACAGGTCGGTGGGCCGCTGGGCCTGGGCCGCCCGGGCAAAAAACGAAAGCGTAAGCAAGGCAAACAGGAGCCGGCGCATGGGCAAAGCAGGAAGGGTAGAAGGCCAGTATAACGAAAAAACCGTGCCGGCCGGTGCGTAGCGCGCAGCCGCCACGGTGGGCGCAAGCACCGCGCGCCGACGCTACCGGACGGCTCTTGGCGCCGCCTACTCGCGGCGCACGCCCGAAGGCAGAGGCTGCGCGCGCCAATCGGGCGTACCTTTGGGGGCGCTTATGCTTCCTTTTCCTGCTCTTATCTTCAAGCTCACCCCACCCTGAGCCCCGGCCGAAGACCCTGGTGCCGCCGCTTCCTGCTGGAAGCGTGCGGCTTTTCTTTTGCCTTATTCTCAGCGTAGTATGTCGTTTGCCCTTTCTTATTTTTCTCCATACAAAGCCAACGTTAAAGACGAAGTATTAGCCGGCCTCACCACGGCGCTGGCCCTGGTGCCCGAGGTGGTGGCCTTTGCGCTGCTGGCCCACATTAGCCCGCTGGTGGGCATTGGGTCGGCGTTTATTATTTGCCTGGTCACGAGCGTGCTGGGCGGCCGGCCGGGCATGATATCGGGCGCGGCGGGCTCGGTGGCGGTGGTGATTGTGCCCCTGGTGGCCCAGCAGGGCCTCGAATATTTGTTTCCGGCCGTGGTGCTGATGGGCGTTATCCAGATAGCCATTGGCCTGCTGCGGCTGGGTAAGTTCATCCGGCTGGTGCCGCAGCCGGTAGTCTATGGCTTCGTCAATGGACTGGCCATCATCATCTTCATGGCCCAGCTAGAGCAGTTTAAAGTACGCGACGCGGCCGGGGCCGAGCACTGGCTCTCGGGCGCGGCGCTGGGGCTGATGGGGGGGCTGGTGGCCCTCACGATGGCCATCGTGTACTTCCTGCCCAAGCTCACCAAGGCCGTGCCGGCCTCGCTGGTGGCCATTGTGGTGGTGTCGGGGCTGGTGATTGGGGGCGGGCTGCACACCAAGGCGGTGGGCGACATTGCCTCCATCGCGGGCGGGCTGCCCACGCTGCACCTGCCGCAGGTGCCGCTGGCCTGGCACACGCTGGCCGTGGTGCTGCCCTACGCCGTGATTATGGCCCTGGTGGGCCTCACCGAAAGCCTGCTGACCCTGACCGTGGTGGATGAGGTGACCGACAGCCGGGGCCGCAGCAACCAGGACTGCGTGGCCCAGGGCCTGGCCAACGTAGCCTCGGGCCTCACGGGCGGCATGGGCGGCTGCGCCATGATTGGGCAGACGATGGTAAACCTCGACTCGCGGGGGCGCGGGCGGCTCTCGGGCGTGGTGGCGGCGCTGGCGCTGGCGGCCTTCGTGGTGGCCGGCTCGGGGCTGATAGAGCGGCTGCCGCTGGCGGCGCTGGTGGGCGTGATGTTTATGGTGGTCATCGGCACCTTCGAGTGGGCCAGCCTGCGCATCTTGCGCCGCATGCCGCGCACCGACGTGGTGGTGATGCTGCTCGTGACGGCCATCACGGCCATCTCCCAAAACCTGGCCCTGGCCGTGCTGCTGGGCGTCATCATCTCGGCCCTGGCCTTTGCCTGGGAAAACGCCCAGCGCATCCGGGCTCGCCACTACCTCGACGCCGGGGGCGTAAAGCACTACGAGCTGTTTGGACCGCTGTTCTTCGGCTCGGTGCAGGCGTTCGGGGAGAAGTTCGACGTGGCCAGCGACCCGCAGGAGGTTATTCTCGACTTCCGCGAGAGCCGGGTGGCCGACATGTCGGCCCTCGACGCGCTGCACAAGCTCACCGAGCGCTACCAGCGCGCCGGCAAAACCCTGCGCCTGCGCCACCTTAGCCCCGACTGCCGCCACCTGCTGGGCCGCGCCGGCGCGCTGGTCGAGGTCAACATCCTGGAAGACCCCACCTACCGCGTGGCCGGGGCGGAGGTGGCGTACTGAGGGCGGCTAGGGGGTGGGGTGGGCAGCGCGAGCGGGGCGCCTCAGCTCAGTAACTGCCCTCCTGCAACGCAGTAGCCCCAAGCCGCCGCCCTGTGCGCGAGCACCACGCGCAAGCCACCCTGGGGCCCAGCAACTGCTGCCCTACTGTGGCGCGTGGTGCGCCTCAAAGTACGCGTAGCCCGGCGCCAGCCCCTGCCAGAAAGCCACGTGCGGGCTCGCGGCGCGCCGGGCCAGCTCCTCGCCCGTGAGCGGAAACGGGAAGATGTGCACCGCCAGGGTGGCCTGGCCGGCCGCCCGCGCCGCCACGGCCAGCAGGTACACCTCCTCGATGCCGGCGTCGGTGAGGGGCAGGCAGCCCACCGTCACGTCGGAGCCGTGGATGAAGATGTCGCCGCCGGGGTCGGCCAGGCCGCTGGCCACGATGTCGGCGGGCGTGGGGTAGTCGAGGCCCAGCGAGAGGTGGTAGGCGCTGGTAGGGTGAAAGCGGTTGACGGTGTAAAAGCCCTCGGGCACCTGGCCATCGCCGGCCAGGCGCTTGGGGCCCAGCGTGCCCGAGGTGGCCGCCAGCGGGTAGCTCTTCAGTAGCTGAAACGCCGCGTCGCCCTGGTTGCGCCCCCACACCTCCAGCGCCCGCCGCGTCTTGATGAGCCGGAAGAAAACCTCCAGCCGGGCCGGGTCGAGCTGCTGGGCGCGCAGGCGCCCGGCCAGCGCGGGCCAGCAGCGCGCATACGCGGCCCGCACGCGGGCCTGCGCCAGCTGCTGCTGCCAGAAGCCGGGGGTAACGATGGGGGCCGTTTGGGCCCGGGCGCCGCTGGCCAGGGCGGCCAGCAGTAAGCTGCGTAGGAGTAGGCGCATAGGCGTCGGGAAAGAGGAGCTAAGGTACCGACAGCGGCCCCTGAGGCCAAAATTGCCCCGCCGCAAAGTGCCGCCGGTCGCCGGTGCCGGCCGCATCTTTGCGGCCATGAACCCCGCTGCCCTGCTCGACTTCCTGCACGACCTCGCCCACCACAACGACCGCGACTGGTTTCAGGCCCACAAGCCCACCTACGACCGCCTGCGCGCCGACTTCGAGCAGGCCGTGGCCTACTGGCTGCGCGAGTTAGTGCAGGACGACCCCGCCCTGGCCGGCCTCGACCCCCGCAAGTGCGTTTTTCGCATCTACCGCGACGTGCGCTTTGCCAAGGTAAAGGTGCCCTACAAGACGCACTTCTCGGCTTACTTCGCGCCCGGCGGCAAGCACGCCGACGCGCCCGGCCGCTACGTGCAAATAGGCCCGCTGGGCCAGACGCTGGTGGCCGGCGGCCTCTACGAGCCCACCAAGGAGCAACTGGCGGCCATCCGGCAGGAAATCGACTACGCCCCCGAGGGCCTGCGCGCCGTGCTGGCCGCGCCCGCAGCCCGGCAGCTCTTCCCACAGGGCCTGGCCGGCGAGCAGCTCAAGAAGATGCCCCCCGGCTACGAGCCCACCCACCCCGAAGCCGCCTGGCTGCGCCACAAGCAGTTTCTCCTCACGCACCACCTGCCCGATGCCGACGTGCGCCACCTCTCGCCCGAGGCGTTCCAGGACCATATCCTGGCTGCCCTGCGGGCGCTGGGCCCCTTCGGCAAGTGGCTCAGCTTTAATGATTAACGATTAACCATGCTCTAGCAGGCTGGGCGTGATTCATCATTAACCATTAAAAAAGCAGTACTTCCTCTTCGTGGCCGTTGCGGAGCAGGGCGCTCACTTTCTTGCCGTTGCCCTCGGCGTTCACGATGTTCATCTGGTCGGTGAACTGCTCCAGCAGCACGTCCTGCTCGATGAGCAGCTCCTTGGTGGGGTGGGGCAGCGGCACCTTGGCGTAGAGCCAGTAGGCATCCTTTTCGGGCTGGAGGCCCAGAAACTGCACGTCGAGCGGGCGACGCGGCTGGCGTGGGGCGGCCGGCAAACTCAGCTTGAGGTGCTGGTGCAGGTACAGCTCGGCCAGGGGCAGGGCGCTGATTTGGCGCAGGTCCACGGCCTTGGGCTGGCCCTTCGAGAGGGCCTTGCTGAAGTCGTCGCTGAAGACTTTCAAAGCCAGCTCGACCTGCTGCTTCTGGGGGTTGAGCTTTAGCTCCAGCAGGCTGGTGTGGTAGGCGTGGCGGGTGCCGGCCACGCCCGGCAGGCCCAGCAGCAATAGTAAGAAGGGAAGGCAGCGCATACGGGAAGGTACTAAAAAATAATGGTCAGTGATTAAAGAGCTAAACGGCTCTCAACCACTGACCATCAGCTGGTAATCAATTGCTAAAACAGCTTCATCACCTGTTTAATCACGATGACGTAGGCCATGAGCGCCAGAATCAGGAAGGTGCCCACGCGCTGGGCGCCTTCCAGGAATTTCTCCGACGGCTTGCGGCGCAGGATGATTTCGTAGAGCAGGAATAGTACGTGGCCGCCGTCGAGGGCCGGGATGGGCAGCAGGTTCATGAAGGCCAGCACCATGCTCAGCATACCCACCAGCGTCCAGAAGTGGGGCCAGTTCCAGACGCCCCCAAACTGCTGGGCAATCTCCACGGGGCCGCCCAGGCTTTCGGAAGCCGAGGCTTCGCGGCGGGCAATCTTAGCGAAGGCTTTGGCTTGCAGGCTAATCACCTCGAAGGCTTTTTTGGTGCCCTGGGGCACGGCCTCGGCCAGGCTGTAGTGGCGGGTGCTGAAGTGCAGCTGCGGCTCGGGGCGAATGCCGATTTTGCCGGTTTCGCTGATGGCCACGGGTAGCGTGAGGGGCTGGCCGGCGCGCTCTAGCTGGATGGGCACCGTCTGGCCCTTGAAGCGGGGCAGCGTGCGCAGCAGCTCGTCGTAGTAGCGCACGGGCATGGTGCCAATCTGCGTGATGCGGTCGCCCACCCGGATGCCGGCTTTCGAGGCCGGGTTACCGGGCACCACTTCCTTGATGGTGAAGGGCTGGCGGGGCTCCACAAACATGCTGTCGCCCTGCTTGCTCATGCGGTCCATGAAGTTTTTGGGCAGCTTGGGCAGGTCCACGAGCTGGCTGCCGCGCTCCACGGTGTAGTAGCTTTCGGTGCCGAGCAGCACGTCGGGGTTGTACACCTCGTTGAACTCGGTGAAGGGGCGGCCGTTGATTTTGACAATCTGGTCGCCGTCGCGGAAGCCGATGGCCCGGCCCAGGCTCGTGGTTACCACGCCGTAGCGGGCTTCGGAGGCGGGCAGGTAGCTTTCGCCCAGCTTGAAGGTGAGGACCGTAAAGATGACAATGCCCGTGATGACGTTCATGATGATGCCACCGAGCATCACCAGCAGGCGCTGCCAGGCTGGCTTGGCCCGAAACTCGTCGGGCTGCGGCGGGCCAGCCAGCGCGTCGGCGTCCTGGGTTTCATCGACCATGCCGTGGATGGCCACGTAGCCGCCCAGCGGAAACCAGCCGATGCCGTACTCCGTGTCGCCCACCTTTTTCTTGAGCAGGCTGAAATTCCAGACGTGGGGCAGGGGGAAGAGGAAGTCGAAGAAGATGTAAAACTTCGTGACTTTAATCTTAAAGAGCTTGGCGAAGGCGAAGTGCCCAAATTCGTGCAAGCCAACCAGTAGCGAAAGGCCCAGCACCAGCTGGCCAATCATAACGAGAATTTCCAATTTCTAATTAGGAATGAAGAATGAAGAATGAGGAATCTAGCGAAAAGGAGGCGACGAATGACCAGGAAGGCAATTCGTCATTCCTCCTTGCTAATTCCCCATTAGACCAGCCGCGACGCGGCGCGCTTCGGCATCCGTAGCGGCATAGTCGGCTAAAGTTGGGGCTGCAAGATACGGCACCCTTTCCAGGGTCTCGGCTACCACGTCGGCCATGCCCAGGAAGCCGACCTTGTCTTGCAAGAACGCCGCCACCGCCACCTCGTTGGCGGCGTTGAGCACGCAGGGGGCGGTGCCGCCGCGCTGCATGGCCGCGTAGGCCAGCGGCAGGTGGCGAAACGTGGCCCCGTCGGGCGCCTCGAAGGTGAGGGTAGGATAGTCGAGAAACGAAAACCGGGGAAAATCATTCCGCAGCCGCTCGGGGTAGCCTAGCGCGTACTGGATGGGCAGCTTCATATCGGGCAGGCCGAGCTGCGCCTTCAGCGAGCCATCCCGGAACTGCACCAGCGAGTGCACGATGCTCTGGGGGTGCACCACCACGTCGATTTGGTCGTTGGCGAGGTCGAACAGCCACTTGGCTTCAATCACTTCAAGGCCCTTGTTCATGAGCGTGGCCGAGTCGATGGTGATTTTAGCGCCCATCGTCCAGTTGGGGTGCTTCAGCGCCTGGGCTTTGGTGATGTGCGCCAGTTCGGCCGTGCTGCGCCCCCGAAACGGCCCGCCCGAAGCCGTGAGGATAATCTTCTCGACGGGGTTCAACTCCTCGCCCACCAGGCACTGGAAGATGGCCGAGTGCTCCGAATCGACGGGCAGCAGCGGCCCGCCGTGCGCGCGCACCAGCTTGGTTATCAATTCGCCGGCTACCACCAGGGTTTCCTTATTGGCCAGGGCAATGGCCTTGCCGGCCCGGATGGCGGCCACCGTGGGCACCAGCCCGGCGTAGCCCACGAGGGCCGTGAGCACCACATCCACGTCGGGGCGCTGCACTACGTCGGCCAGGGCGGCGGCGCCGGCCAGCACCTGAGTTTCGGGCTGGCTGGCCAGGGCCGCTTTTACTTCGGCATAAAATTCGTCGCCGATGACTACGGCCGCCGGCCGAAACTCCTGGGCCTGGGCTACCAGCAGCTGCCACTGCCGCCCGGCCGTGAGCACCGCCACCCGAAACCGGCCCCGCTGCTCGCGCACCACCGCCAGGGCCTGCGTGCCGATGGAGCCCGTAGAGCCCAGCAGCGCCAGCGACTTGGGCGCCGTTTGTTGAGAAAAAGAATCCGTCATTCAGAAGGGTTGGGAATAGAAATCCAAAGGTAGGGCCGGCCCCGTGGCCTTAACCTGCGCCTTATCCATTTGGGGCCGGTGCCCGTACAGCAAGGCGCGGCCCGCCGCCACTACTTTCCTTCTACTTCTTTTCCACTCCGATGTCCGTTAAACTCAAACCGCTCGACCAGCAAGTTATCGTCATTACCGGTGCCACCAGCGGCATTGGCCTGGCCACGGCCCGCGCCGCCGCCAAGGCCGGCGCCCGCCTCGTGCTGGCCGCCCGCTCGCAGCCCGACCTCGACACCGTGGCCCGCCAACTGGGCGGCCACGTAGTAACGGTGGCCGCCGACGTGGCCGACCCCGCCGCCGTGCGCCGCATCCACCACGCGGCCCACACCAACTTCGGCGGCTTCGATACCTGGGTCAATAATGCCGGCGTAGGTATGTGGGGCAAGCTGGAACAGGGCAACCTGGAAGACTTTAAGCGCCTCTACGACACCAACTTCTGGGGCATTGTGAATGGGTCGCTTGAAGCCATCAAGCACCTCAAAAAGCACGGCGGCGCCCTCATCAACCTGGGCAGCGTGGTGAGCGATGTGTCGGTGCCCATCCAGGGCATGTACGCTTCTAGCAAGCACGCCGTGAAGGGCTTTACCGATGCCCTGCGCATCGAGCTGGCCGATGAGAAAGCCCCCGTGTCGGTGACGCTCATCAAGCCCGCCGCCATCAATACGCCCTTCCCCGAGCACGCCCGCAACTACCTGCCCGAAAAGCCCAAGCTGCCCCAGCCGGTGTATGCCCCCGAGGAAGTGGCCAACGCCATTCTGCACGCTGCCGTGAACCCCATGCGCGATGTATTTGTGGGTGGTGGTGGAAAAATTATGAGCAGCGTGAATAAATACGTGCCCGGTGTGATGGATTGGGTAGAAGCCAAAACCGGCGTGGCCCAGCAAAAGCAGGAAGGCACCCGCGCCGTGGACCCCGCCGGCTCGCTGCACCGCCCCAACGGCCCCCGCGCCCACGTGCACGGCCACAACCCCGGCCATGTGATGCAAACCAGCCTCTACACCCGCGCCCGCCTCAACCCGGTGGTGGCCGGCGTGGTAGTAGCCACCGGCCTGGCCGCTACCATCGGCCTGTATCTGGCTACGAAAGCCCCGCTTCAGGACGCCGGCGTACCTTTCGATTCGGGTTCGCACGAACCCCGCGTGCCGGTGACGGATAATTAGCGCGTCAATCAACAGCGTTACGTAAAAGACGTCATGCTGAGCGAAGGGAAGCAGCTCTACCGCGTCGTTCAACGACGCGGTAGAGCTGCTTCCCTTCGCTCAGCATGACGTCTTTTTTAGTGAGTGTCTACCGAATGTAGGTAGTGATTACTTCACGCTCAGTTCCTTAACCGCCTGCTGCGGTGCCAGCAGCTTGCGGCTCTTCTGCACCAGCACGGCCTTGGGCACGGTGAAGGTGGCGGTTTGGCGGATGTCGAGCGACGAGGCGCCGGCGCGGGCGGTGTAGGTGCCGGCGTCGGTTTGCCAGGCCTCGGCGGCCGTGTTGTAGGAAGCCAGGTCGGCGGCGGTGAGCGGGAAAGTGAGCGTCTGCGACTGGCCGGGGGCCAGCAGGCCGGTTTTGGCGAAGGCGCGCAGCTCGCTCTCAGGCTTGGCCAGCGCGCCGCTGGGTGCGTGCACGTAGAGCTGCACCACTTCCTTGCCGGCCACGGGGCCGCTGTTGGTCACCTTCAGGCTGGCCGTGATTTTACCCGTCAGCGACGAAGCGCTCAGCTGGAGCTTGCCATACGTGAAGCTGCTGTAGCTCAAGCCATAGCCAAACTCGTAGGCCGGCTTCACCTTGAACGTATTGTAGTAGCGGTAGCCCACGTAAATGCCTTCGTTGTAGGTATTTTCCGAAGGCTTGCCCATCAGTCCGGCCCCCGCGCCTTCGGGGCTGGCCAGCAGCTTGCCCGGAAACTCGGTGGCGTAGGGCACGTCCTTGTAAGCCATCGGGAACGTGGTGGCCAGCTTGCCCGAGGGCGCCACCTGGCCGCTGAGCACGTCGGCCAGCGCGTGGCCGCCTTCCTGGCCGGGCTGCCAGGCCAGCAGGATGGCATCGGCCTGGGCGCGCCAACTGGCTACCTCCACCACGCCGCCGGTATTGATGACGACCACCACCTTCTTGCCCTGCGCGTGAAACGCGCCGGCTACCTGCTTGATGAGCGCTTGCTCGGCGGCGGTGAGGTCGAAGTCGTCGGTCACCTGGCGGTCGCCGCCCTCGCCGGCGCTGCGGCCCAGGGTGATAATGGCCACGTCGGCCGTTTGGGCCTGCTGCGCCAGCATGGCCGCCTCCGGCATCAGTTCAGCAATGACGGGCAAGGGGTCGAAGAAGCTCCGCTTTTTGGGCAGCTTGGCTTTTTCGGCCCGTAGGTACTGGGCGTAGGCTTGGCTGGGCGCCGAGGCCACGCTGTAGCCCGCGCTGCTCAGGCCCTGGGCCAGCGAGATGGTGTAGGCCCGGTTGACGTCGCCGCTGCCGGTGCCGCCCGCAATAAGGCTGTACGACGTGTTGCCGAACAGCGCCACCTGGCGGCCGGCCGCCAGCGGCAGCGCGCCGGCCTCGTTGCGTAGCAGCACCATGCCCTCGGCGGCGGCCTGGCGGGCCACGGCAGCATTGGCCTTGAGGGCCGGCTGGCTGCTAAACTTGTAGCCCTTGAAGGTCGGTGATTTCAGCACCAGCTCCAGCACGCGGGTCACGTTCACATCGAGCTGGGCGGGGGTGAGCTGGCCGCTTTGGAGCGCCGCCAGGATGGCCTGCGTCTGCTTGGCCGTGCCGGGTTCGAGCAGGTCGTTGCCGGCTTTGAGCTGGGCCACCGCGTCGTGGCCGCCGTACCAGTCGGTCATCACGAGGCCCTTAAAGCCCCATTCCTGGCGCAGCAGGCTCGTGAGCAGGTCGGCGCTTTCGGAGGTGTAGGTGCCGTTGATTTTGTTGTAAGACGACATCACCGTCCAGGGCTGCGACTTTTTGACGGCCAGCTGAAAGCCCTTGAGGTATATTTCGCGCAGCGCCCGCTCATTGATGCGGGAGTTGAGCTGCATGCGGTTAAATTCTTGATTATTAAGCGCGAAATGCTTGATGGACGTGCCCACGCCGTTCGACTCAATGCCATTCACAAACGCCGCCGCCACGTTGCCCGCCACCACCGGGTCTTCGGAGTAGTACTCGAAGTTGCGCCCCCCCAGCGGGTTGCGGTGAATGTTCATGCCGGGCGCCAGCAGCACGTCGATGCCAAAGTCGCGCACCTCGCTGCCGAAGGCCATGCCCACGCGGTGCACCAGCGTGGTGTCCCAGGTCGAGGCCAGCAGCGTAGCCACCGGGAAGGCCGTGGCGTAAAACGTTTTCGTGCTGTCGCCGCCCCGGATGGCGTCGATGCGCACGCCCGCTGGGCCATCCGAGAGCGTGAGCGACGGAATGCCCAGCCGGGCAATGGCGTGGGTGCGGCCGGCCGCGCCGGGCACCTTTTCGGGCACTTCCCGGTCGCCGGGGTCGCCGGGCGGCAGCATCCCGGCCGGAAAGCCGGAGGGGTAAAAGCCCATGCCGACTACCAGCTTCACTTTTTCCTCGGTGGTGAGAGCGGCCAGCAGTTCCTTCATACTGGCCTTGCCGAGCTGGGGCGGGCGCGTAGTTTGGGCGCGGGCCGGGGCGGCGGGGGCCAGCAGGGCAGCCAGCGCCAGCAGGCGCAGCGTGGTCGTGGCAAGGGGGCGGCGCGCGGGCCGGTGGTGAGGAGCAGTGGGCATGGGGTGGGAATAGGTGATGAAAAGCAAGGTAAGCCGCCGGTAGCCCAGCAGCGCAGTCGGGCGCCGGAAGTCCGCGCGGTGCAAGCTCGTAGCCTCCGCGCGGCGCAAGCTCGTAGCCGCGAGCCACCGCGAGGAGGCAACCCAGGGGTTGAGCGCCAGGCAAGGTAAGCCAATAAGCCAGTATACTATCGCCTGCTTAATGGTAGAGCTGCGGGCGCGGCCGGCTGGGTAAGCAGGCACCGGCAAGGGCTGCCGGGCGGCGTGGGCAGGCTGGCCGCACGTTCTTTGCAGCAGCCGGGCGGGCCACTGCCTCCCCGGCTCCGCGTGAGTTTGGCCGAGTGTCGGCCCGCCCACTGCCCACTATTTCCCACCCTTTTCCTGTTTTTTACCCATGTTTTATTCTACTGTGCGGGCCTCGGCGCTGCTGGCGGCGGCCATCTACTGCGCGGCCGGCCCCGTGGCGGCGCAAACCCGGCGCCCCGCTCCCCCAGCCCCCCGGCCAATGGTAAAAGCCCCCGCCGCCAATGCCCAGCAAGCGCTGCTAGGCCACGAGGCCGCCATTACGGACCTGCTTGCCAAGCTGACGCTGGAAGAAAAGGTGCATATGATTCACGCCAATTCGGCCTTTGCCGCTGGGGGGGTGCCGCGCCTGGGCATTCCGGAAGTCATGACTTCTGACGGCCCGCACGGCGTGCGCCCCGAGCAGGGCCGCAACTGGAAGCCGCCCGTGGGCGCCAACGACGCCGGCACCTATATGCCCACCAACAACACCCTGGCCGCCACCTGGAACCCCGCCCTGGGCTACGCCTACGGCACGGTGCTGGGCAGCGAGGCCAACGCGCGCGGCAAGGACATCATCCTCGGCCCCGGCATCAACATCGTGCGGGCGCCGCTCAATGGCCGCAACTTCGAGTACCTCAGCGAAGACCCGTTTCTCATCTCCCAAATGGTGGTGGGCTACGTCAAGGGGGTGCAAAGCCAGGGGGTATCGGCCTGCGTGAAGCACTTCGCGGCCAACAACCAGGAAACGCACCGCGATGACATTGACGTGGAAATGAGCGAGCGGGCGCTGCGCGAAATCTACCTGCCGGGCTTCCGGGCCGCCGTGCAGCAGGGTGGCGTGTACTCGCTGATGGGCTCCTACAACAAGTTCCGCGGCCAGTACGCCACCGAAAATGCCTACCTGATGAATACCATTCTGAAAGGCGAGTGGGGGTTCAAGGGGTTGGTAATGAGTGATTGGGCGTCGGTGCACGACACCCAGGAGGCCTTGCGCAACGGCACCGACCTCGAAATGGGCACCGACCTGGCCCTTATGTACCGCAGCGTAGACCAGAGCCAGGCCACGGCCGGCGGCGCCGCCGCGCCCGCCCGCAGCTACTACGACCGCTTTTTCCTGGCCGACCCCGCGCTGGCGGCCATCCGGCAAGACCCCGCGCTGCTGCCGCTGCTCGACGATAAGGTGCGGCGCATTTTGCGCGTGATGTACGCCACCCACCAGCTCGGCGGCACCAAGCGCCAGCCCGGCGCCTACAACACCCAGGACCACCAGGCCACAGCCCTCAAAGTAGCCGAGGAAGGCATTGTGCTGCTCAAAAACGAGGGTGGCCTACTGCCCTTCTCAAAGGCCGTCAGGACCGTGGCCGTTATCGGGGCCAACGCCGACCGGCCCAATGCGATGGGCGGCGGCAGCGGCCAGGTCAAGGCCAAGTACGAGATTACGGCGCTGCAAGGCATTAAAAATGAGCTGGGTAGTCAGGTGGCGGTGACGTACGCGCCGGGCTACACCATTGCCCGCGACCAAAAGGCCGACCCGCAGCTGATACAGCAGGCGGTGGCCGCCGCCAAAGCGGCCGATGCGGTGATTTACGTGGGCGGCTCCATCCACGGCTACGACTACAGCAAGTGGAGCGATAACGCCTACGACGCCGAGGGCACCGACAAGCCCGACCTCAAAATGCCCTTCGGCCAGGACGAATTGGTGCAGGCCGTGCTGGCCGCCAACCCCCGCACGGCCGTGGTGCTGCTGGGCGGCGGCCCCATCGAGGTGCCGCCCTGGGCTGGCCAGGCCCGCAGCATCGTGGAGGCGTGGTACCCCGGCATGGAAGGCGGCAACGCGCTGGCCCACATTCTATTCGGCGACGTGAACCCGTCGGGCAAGCTGCCCTTCACGTTCCCCGTCAAGCTCGAAGACGCGCCCGCCATGAAGCTGGGCGAATACCCCAGTACGCCCGGCAACCCGCTGAAACAGACCTACAAAGACGATATTTACGTGGGCTACCGCTACTATGATACCTACCAGGTAGCGCCGCAGTTTGCCTTCGGCCACGGCCTGAGCTACACCACCTTCGACTACGGCAAGCTGGCCGTGACGCCCGGCGTGCAGCAGGCTACCGTGGCGCTCACGGTACGCAACACCGGCAAAACGGCTGGCGCGGAGGTGGTGCAGCTCTACGTAAAAGACGTGCAGTCAACCGTTAAGCGCCCCGAAAAGGAGCTAAAGGCTTTCGAAAAGGTGTTCCTGAAACCCGGCGAAAGCAAGACGATAACCCTGAAGCTGCCCGCCGAGGCTTTCCAATACTACGACGAGGCTGGCAAGCGCTGGGTGCTGGAGCCCGGCCGGTTCGACCTGCTGGTGGGTAGCTCCTCCCGCGACATCCGCCAGACGGGCAGCGTCACGCTGTAAGCGCCGTCCGGCGGAAACAAAAAGGGGGCGTCGCAAGTAGCGACGCCCCCTTTTTGCGTAATGCAGTAGCGCGAAGCGAGACTGCGCGCTACGCACTCAGCTTATTGCAGCTTGTCCAGCGCGGCCCGCAGGCGCGGCAGCGCCGCCAGGATAGAGGCCTGCGACTCAGCGCCCACCGAGAGGCGGAACCACGGCTCGGCCGCCGACGTGCCGAAGGCACTGAACGGCACCACGGCCAGCTGCGCCTCTGTAAGCAGGTAATCGGTGATTTCCTTGGTGCTGGCCAGCACCGCGCCGCCGGCCGTAGTGCGGCCGATGATGTCGATTTGGGCGGTGAGGTAGATGGCCCCGGCCGGCGCAATGGCATCGACCGGGTAGCCCTGGCTGCGCAGGTCCTTGAGGCCCTGGTAGGCCGCTTCGAGGCTGCCTTGCAGCTTGCCCTTGAGGTCGGTGAGGAACTCATCTACTTCCTCGGCCTGCGGCAGCAGGGCGGCGGTGGCCACCTGCTCGGCCTTGGGAGCCCAAGCACCGATGTGGCCCAGCAGCGACTTCATCTTGTCGATAATCAGCTTGGGGCCAAACGAGTAGCCCACGCGTACGCCCGTGGCCGCAAAGCACTTCGAGATGCCGTCGATGTACACCACGTAGTCGCGCAGGGCGGGGCGCAGGCTCACCGGGTCAAAGTGCTGGGTGTTGCCGAAAGTCAGCAGCCAGTAAATCTGGTCGTAGAGAATGTAGAGCGGCTTTTCATCGGGGCCCCGGCGCTGGTTTTCGGCCAGCACGAGGTCGCAGATTTCTTCCAGCACTTCCTTGGTAAACACCGTGCCGGTGGGGTTGAGCGGCGAGCACAGCGCCAGCAGCGTAGCGCCGGCCAGGTGCGGCGCCAGCTCGGCGGCGGTGGGCATGAAGTCGTTTTCGGGCTGCGTGGGCACCACCACCTGGCTAGCGCTGGAGAGGTGGCAGTAGTGGTTGTTGTTCCACGACGGGGCGGGGTACACCACGCGGTCGCCGGGGTCCACCAGGGCCAGGTAGGCCGCGTAGATAAGCGGGCGCGAGCCCCCGGCCACTAGCAGCTCATCGTTGGGCGAGTAGCTAAGGCCCAGGCGGTTGTGCAGGAAGTCGGCGGCGGCCTGGCGCAGGTCGGCGGTGCCGGCGGCGGGCGGATAGTTGGTCTGGCCCGCCTCGTAGGCGGCCATTACGCCCTCGCGCAGCCCCTTCGGAATGGGAAACAGCTTGGGGTCGAAGTCCCCGATGGTGAGGTTGCAGATGGTGGCGCCCTGGCGAATCTGTTCGCTTACGGCGTTGCCGATTCTAATAATTTCGGAGCCGCTTAGTTGGTCGGCCAGCCGGGAAATACGCATAGGGTAGGAGGTAGGGGAGAGAGAAGCAAAGACCCGGCAAAGGTACCGATTGTTGCGGGGGCTTGCGGTGAGGAAGCTGTGAGGTGAGAGGGTACGTAAGCGCGCAGGTGCCAGGGTAAGTGCCGGCAACAAAGCGAGAGGAAATCGCCTTCTTCCTCACCCCATTATCTCTTCAGTCACTGTCCTCTTTACCTCGTAACTTATTTACCGAGAGCTTCTTCACTTTCCCACTAGCCACGCATCCTGGCCGCCAAAAATCTGCTTCAGCGTGTATTTTTTGGCTTCTTTGGCCGTGAGCTGATGCGCCCAAGGCACGCGGGCCGCTGGGCGGGCGCCGGGGCCGGTGGACTTGTACTCCGCGTAGTAGGCGGTTTTCTCGTTGTCGGCATTTTTCCAGTTGTCCCAACCGGCGGGCGCAATGTGGCCGCCTAGCTCGCAACGCAGGTACACCACTTGCGCCTGGGGTCGCCAGGGCCGGCCTAGGTACACTTTTTTGGCCAGCGTAGTGTCGGCTGTCAGCTTGCAATCCAGAAATACCAGGCCATAGGCCTGCCCGGCGGGCGTGGAAGCGGCCGTGACAAACGAGTTTTTCTTGCTCTTAATCACGCAGTGGTCGAAGACGCCGGTGCTGGCCCCGAAGATGAAATCGGTAGTGCCCTCGATGTAGCAATCCTGATAATACTGCCGGCTGCCGCCGGTGGCCAGCAGCAGTACATCCTGGTTGCCCACCATACGGCAATGCCGGAAGCTGGCCCGGTCGCTTTCCACGTTCAGGGCCACCGCCTGGCCGGCCGTGTAGCCGGCCGCGTTTTCAAACGTCACGTTCTCGGCCGTAAAGTCATTGCCCTGCACCAGCACCGAAGTCGAACTGGGCGTGGTGATGCCGGGCATTCCCACGTGGTCGCTGTAGGTAATGATAGTCTGCGCCGCGTCGGTGCCGCGCAGCACGAGGTGCGTTTTGAGTGCGGGCACCGTCACTTTCTCGTGATAGGTACCGGGCCGGAGCTGAATGATAACCGGCTTAGTGGACTGGCTGGGCGCGGCCTCAATGGCTGCCTGCACCGTGCGAAACTGCCCACTGCCATCGGCCGCTACTACCAGCGGGCCGGTGGCCTGGGCGTGGCCGGCCCGCGCGCCGAGGCTTAGCGTAGCCAGAAAAAAAAGTGCTTTCATCTAGGGGGTAGTGGGCTGGGCGGCGGCCCCACTGGGGGCAGCTACCATATTTTTAGCCAGGGCTTTAACCAGGTGCTGCTCTACTAATGGTATATGCTGGGCGCGCAGCTCATTCACCACGAGCTGCGCCATCTTGCGGGCGCCCAGTTCATTAAAGTGGGTGTTGTCGTTGCGGCCCAGCGGGTAGTTGGGGTGCTCGCCGGGCGCCAGCTGCATAAAGAGCAGCTTGGAGTTCTCGTCGCCCAGCTTTTGCAGCAGCTCGCGGCTCAGGCGGTCGAGGTCTACCAGCGGCACCTTGGCTTCCGTAGCGGCGGCAACCGTGAGGCCCGAGTACGTGACGTGCGTTTCCTTGACGTGGCCGTCCTTGTCGAACTGCCGCCGCGAAACGGGCGTCAGCAAAATCGGGAGAGCCTGCTTGCTCCGCGTTTCGGCCACGAACCTGAGCAGGTTGCGCCGGAAGTCGGCGGGCGGCGTGTAACGGTCCACCTTGTCCGGCGACTCGTCGTTGTGCCCAAACTCGATGAACACGTAGTCGCCCGGCTGCAAGGCATCTACCACTGGCTGCCAGCGGTTTTCGCTCAGAAAAGTACGGGTGCTACGGCCGTTCTGAGCACGGTTGTCCACCACCACCGTTGAGTCGAAAAACGTGGTCAGCGGCATGCCCCAGCCCGTTTCCGGAAACGTGGCCCGCACCTTGTTGGCCATCGTAGAGTCGCCAATCAGGTAAACTTTGGTTTTGTGGGGCGGGGCAGCGGGCGCAAAGGCCAGCAGCCCCAGCAGGCCCAGCACCGTAGCCGAGTGGCGGTAAGTCATGAGAAAAAGGTAGGAAGTAGCCGCGAAAGTCCGGCTCCCGGCATCTAAGTCAAGCCAATGAGCCGGTAGCCTCACCACTTTTTCTGCGCAATCGTTGCCGATAACGTTGCCAGCCGCCGCCAGCCGGACGCAAAAAAGCCGGCTTTTCCCGTAGGAAAAGCCGGCTTTGAATCAATTCGGGAAAATTCGCAGCTTACGCAGCTACTTCTTTCACGAGGTCGCGGCGGCGCTCTTTGATACGAGCAGCCTTGCCCGAGAGACCGCGCAGGTAGAACAGACGGGCACGACGCACCTTACCCCGACGAATCAGCTCGATTTTGTCGATGTTGGGCGACAGTAGCGGGAAAATCCGCTCGGTGCCAATCTGGTTGGAAATTTTGCGAACCGTGAAGGTTTCGCCGTTGCTGCTGGGGTTGCGGCGCTGGATAACCACGCCCTGGAACTGCTGAATGCGCTCCTTGTTGCCCTCGCGGATTTTTACGTGCACGTTGATGGTGTCACCGGCAGCAAACTTGGGAAAGCTGGCGCGGCGCTCCTGGCCTTCGGCATTGAT
>Ga0160428_1000307_pt1 | contig 58081 bp, 52 predicted proteins | sample SolpanmetagenomM_FD_108198 | JGI IMG/M metagenome (GOLD analysis project Ga0160428, IMG submission 108198) | Solar panel surface microbial communities from Lawrence Berkeley National Laboratory, California, USA - M | ecosystem: Engineered > Built environment > Solar panel > Unclassified ... | reverse complement strand
GCTTGAAGCGACTGACCCGCCGAACCATTTGTTTCTCCAAATCAGTAGCGGTCCACGATACCACAATCGGCTTGTTTATTAATCAGTTTTTCTTTGCCGATCAACGCAATTAAGCCACTACCGTATTTAATATAAAACCAGAATGTATTGGAACTTATTTATATTACATTAATTGTCTACAAACCTTCTAATATATTATCGTTTCCCACAGTATTAATCACATTTATACGCTTTAGATATCTTTCATATATACCCTTTAATCCTAAAGATTTTTGTTTAGATAACCATTCAAAAACATCTAATTCTTCGAAGGCTGAAACTTTAGAGAATACACTGTATATTTTCAATGCCACACTCCTTGATATTCCTCCTGATATTAGCTGCATAACTATAGGCTCTTTAGTGCCTAATTCTAACATTGTCGGTAATGCTAGAGAAAACTTGTACTTCAGTATCTCTTCTTCGTTCATCATCGGATAAACTATATCATTAAGCAATTTAAAATACTTAAACAAAAGATATGAAACTAAAGTAGAATGAATTTTAATAATATCATTGATTATACTATTAATCTGTTCGTCATTAGGATTTGCAATGCGCTTATTAGGATTCAAATGATCTCTATAAAATTCAATTGACTCTTTTATTAAATAACTGTAACTTTTACTTTCTAACCATGTTAAACCATAAAGGCACATCTGACGAATACTCGTACGTATACCTTGTTTAAAAAAGGCTTCATCATTTATCCTGAAAATAGTATCTAATTTTTCTGCTATACTCACTAACTGCCAATAAAGACTTTTATATTCGTGAGGATAAGTTTCATTTTTTTCACTAGATATTCTTTCATAAAAATTAGAATTTACGTTAATCACCCAGTTTTTTATTCCAGATTTTTTTATTTCGTTGTAAAGAACATCCTGCAACACTGGATCTATTGTTGGATTCAATCTCAATATTTCGCTAGACAAGCTAATATCATTAGTTATACTGCGTAAAACAACAAACATCGATTCAATTTGAAAAGGTGTAGCCTTCTTCAGCAATAGGTAATTTCTGAACTCAACTTCGCTTCTGATCAATTTGTGTCTTAAGAATATAATTGTATTTTGCTCTTTACTTTCAGTAATTTCCGATACTGGTCTATCTAATTTTCTTATAAAATTTTCATAATTCAACAAAACTTTTTCAGATACTGTTATAATATCTTGACTGTATAAATTTGAGTAAAACTCATCTGACCAATTATCCGAGTCATTATGGATAGAAAATATAGTTCCATATAACGAATTCCTAATCCTACCTGCTCGTCCTATAAGATTACCAAATTCGAAAGCAGTTAAATATTTTTCTCTTTTTCTAGGTGAAACAATGAATAAATTATTTGCAGGAAGATTAACTCCTTCTATCAAAGTAGAGGTACAAAATAAATTACTTATTTTTCCATTTAGGAATAAGTCTTCTATTTCTTTTCTGATTATGTCAGGAAGTTTTCCGTGATGAAAAGCTACTCCTCTTTGTAAACATTCTATCAAATAGTATCTAGGATGAATTTCTTCTGTTAAGAAATCTATTAATTCTACAATATCGTTATCTAAATTCTCTATTATGTCAATTGTTTTAATTAGCTTTAGAGCCCATTGTTCAGCAAGGTCAGTTCTAGGACTGTATATAACATTCTGACCATTATTGCCTAGTATCTTTATTAAATCAGGCAAACCATCTCCATAACTTTTCTTGAAATTCTTAGCTATTTCATCAGAGTTTTCTAAATTAATTACAGTGCTACGGTTGTTACGATTCTTAATTTCTATGTGTACTTTATCTTGCTCAACTATTACAGTTGATTTTATTTGAAATACAGGTGAAACAGATGTTTCTATCTCAGTATTTTCTAATCCAAATAATCTATAATAAAGTTCGTTTGATCCTGTTATGTTGGGTCCAGCAGTTATAATTTGAGCATTTGGATTGATTAACGCTAACTCTCTTAATACATATTCTAACAGAGTGCCACGTCCACTTTCATCTGCAGAATTTTGCACTTCATCAATAAATATAAGATCTAATTTAAAACCATTTATCCAGCTTTTCTCTAATAACTTAAGACATCTTTCTGGTGTAAAAATATAGATAAATTTATCATACTTTTGATCTGAAATAGAATCTACAAAGGCTGTTTTAATACCTATGTTTATTTTACCAAAATCTGCCTTTAACTCATCGCTCACTTGATTAATAAGGGCTCGGGAAGGCACTATATATAAAATTCTAATACTATTTTTACTTTGTATATATTTTTTAATATACTTCTTTATTATAAATGATTTACCTGATGATGTAGGAGCTGATATTGATATATTACTTCTTTCGTTTAGTTTTTCCCATAATTTTTGCTGAAACTTTGTTGTTAAATAACTCTTCTGATCTAAATCTATTATACTATCTTCTCTTACCTTACTTAGTTCTAACTCTAGTATATAGTCATAATCAATTATGAATTTTTTATTTTTTAGATCTATTTCGTCATTAAATATTGTACTGAAGAATTTGGTAGCTAATAAATTTCCAGTTCTTGATAACAGCACATAACTACTTTTAACAATATCAGTGTATTGTTCATAATTTAAAAAAAGAAGTGCTGCTAATTCTTGAATTTTTTTTATATGCTCTTCTACCTTACTATTTGCTAAAATGGAAGCAAACCAAATAGCTTTTCTTATATCATCTCTAGATATATATAATTCATTCGCAGTAATGTTTTTATTTTTTACAAATTCATTATACGTTAGAGCATCCAACAAATTATCTATTGCTGGATTATTATATAGTGAATTATATAAACCACTTCTATTTTCCATAGTCATTTACTATTAGAATATTCAACACCATGTATTGCATAATACATGTAATTTCTAAATACTTTTATTGAATTATGTGGTACGATAAAAAAATCTAAATAAAACTTTTTTAACTCTGAAAACTCCTCAAGCTTATCGGAAATTTTTTTATGGTAGCTTGGCTTATCAAATAGTTTTAAAAATAAAAGCTCCTCAAGGTGTTTATTATCTATTGCGCTATTTTCGCAAGATGTCACTCTAGCAGAATCGTACATTATTAATATAGGATGTACAATTACCTGATTCTTGTATTCGTCTGTAGTAGGGGTTAATCTTTTGTAAATTTCATCTAACTCTTCAGGGCTTAAATCTTCATCTGCAAAGAGGTTATCTGAAGCTATCATTAGCTCAGTATCCATAAATCTAGGTGAAGACAATGAGTTATGAAATCTATCAATCGATTTATATGCTTCTTCAAGTGCGGTTGCAAAAGTTTGCGTTACTTTTGACTCACCTATTAAGTACGCGTTAATTGTTTTATCAGTATCTATCTGATAATTTCCCATAAATATTCCATCTCCACCTTTTACTTGGTCAACGGCATTGGTAAGTGTCCTTATTTTATGAGCAATCATTTTACACCCTAATATGCTTTCTACAAGCAGGTATAAAAATAACTCACCGTATTTCCCATCTGTTTCGGGATCTTTTTGCCCAAAAAATTTAATTGCGTCTAACGTTTTATCGATTATATCATCTTTTTCGTTGAGTCTTCCGTAAACGTAATATGGTAGTGTTCTACTTAGAGTACGTGACAAAGCTTGCGGACTAATAGAAGTACCACTAGCTTTTAGTGTATATCCCCTCACAACTAGCTTGTTATTTCTTTCTGTATAGTGATGAGTTAGTTGATCGCCTATCTTAGATCGATCAATTACTATAAACCTTTCCCAGTCAATGTACATTGATAATCTATCAGTATTTAGATCATTGATAAAGCTGCTATATACTCTTAATTCATAGACCAATTAGACTATTTTTATTAATCGGCATAGACACGACCTTCCACAGCTTAAACAGCAGTTGTGTAAACCAGAGTGTAAACTGTATTCGTGACAAAGAAAAAGGCACTTACAGAAAATTCCATAAGTGCCTGATAATAAGACCGTTATATCGAGCGGGAAATGGGTTTCGAACCCACGGCCTGCAGCTTGGGAAGCTGCCGCTCTACCAACTGAGCTACTCCCGCTTTGAGTACGACAAATGTGGCGCAAAAGCCGTCAAATGTCAAGCCGATCGGAACAAACTTTATGCATTGTGCGCCGGGCTTCGTAGTTTCCCCGCCCTGACCGCTTTCAGCCCGCTCATGACAACGTCCGACCATAAACCGTTTATTCCCGCTACCGAATCCCCCGCCGAGTTTACCCTCAAAGCCATCATCACCGGGGCCGTTTTTGGCGTGCTATTCGGGGCCGCCACGGTGTATTTATCACTCAAAGCGGGCCTTTCCGTATCGGCGTCGATACCCATTGCCGTGCTGGCTATTTCGCTGGGTCGACGGTTTCTGAACACGACCATTCTGGAAAACAACATTATTCAGACGACCGGCTCGGCGGGTGAGAGTATCGCGTCGGGGGTGGTGTTTACCATGCCGGGGTTCTTGTTTCTGACGGACGGTATTGGTGCCGATTTTTTTAATTACTGGACGATTCTTACCCTGTCTATTCTGGGCGGTCTGGTCGGTACGCTGATGATGATCCCGCTGCGCCGGTCACTGATTGTGCAGGAGCATGGTACGCTCCCCTACCCCGAAGGCACGGCCTGTGCGTCGGTGCTGATCGCGGGCGAACGCGGGGGCGACTTTGCCAAAACGGCCTACCAGGGGCTGGGCGCGGCTCTGGTGTATGCGTTCCTGCAAAAAGTACTGCATTTAATCGCCGAAGCGCCGGTCTGGGCGACGAAGCAAACGAACCGTTATTTTCCATCGGCGCAGGTGTCCGGGGAAATTACACCGGAGTACCTGGGCGTGGGCTACATCATTGGCTTTCGTATTTCGGCGGTGCTGGTCGGCGGGGGCATTCTGGCCTGGCTGGCACTGATTCCGTTGCTGGCGTCGGTCGTGCCGGGCGATACCATTGCGCTGCAGCTGCAAAAGCTGGGCTATCTGGCGAATCTGCAAACAGCGGGCGGGCCGGGCGGATGGAACCCACAGACGCACACGTTCGCTGACAGCGCAGCGGCCATCTACCGGGCTTACATCCGACAGATCGGGGCGGGAGCCGTCACGGCAGGCGGTTTTATGACGCTGCTCAAAACGATTCCGACCATTGTCTCTTCTTTCCGGCAAAGCTTCAGCCGGTCATCGGTCATTGCGATGGAAACGGAGGAACAGCTTAGCGAAAGTCAGCGGACGGTCCGCACGGAGCAGGACCTGAGTGTGCGAATCGTGCTGATCGGCAGCATCATCCTGATTGCGCTGATGGTGGTTCTACCGCAGATTCCCGGCGATTCATTTGTAACCAAAGCCCTGATTGCGGTGCTTGTCATTGTGTTCGGCTTTTTCTTCGTTACTGTTGCCAGCCGCATCGTCGGGCTGATCGGGTCGAGTTCGTCGCCGGTGTCGGGGATGACCATTGCGACAATCATGGGGACGTCGCTGGTTTTTATCGGCTTTGGCCTGACGGGACGAGTCTACGAACCGGCGGTGCTGGTGGTGGGCAGTATGATCTGCGTGGCAGCGGCCAACGCGGGGGCGACCTCGCAGGACTTGAAAACGGGTTATCTCGTCGGGGCCACACCAAAGTACCAGCAAATGGCCCTGTTTATCGGCGTCATCGTATCGTCGCTGGTCGTAGGGGCTACCGTCAAAATTCTCGACACGCCCACGCCTGATCTGCTGGCGCAGGGTATTACTCACGCCATTGGCTCCGACAAATTTCCGGCTCCACAGGGCACCCTGATGGCGACGCTCATAAAAGGACTGCTCTCGTTTAACCTCGACTGGCAGTTTGTGCTGGTGGGCGCGTTTATCGCCTTCGTCTTTGAACTTTGTGGCGTCAGTGCCTTAGCGTTCGCCGTTGGCCTCTACCTGCCCTTGTCGACTACACTCCCTATTTTCGCGGGTGGCCTGGTCAAAGCGTTTGTCGACTGGAACCAGAAACGCACCGGCCGGGTCGAAGAAGATACTGATTTGGGCCGGGGTAGCCTGTTCGCGACGGGGCTTGTAGCGGGCGGAGCACTGGCCGGGGTAGCCGTCGCGCTGCTATCGGTCAATGAATCGGTGTACAACGCGCTGACGTCACTGACACTGGAACCGGCACTGGCGGCATCGCTGGGCGAAGGGGGTTACATGGCATTTGGTGCGCTCGCGTTCGTCGGGCTGGCCGTGCTGCTGGGAAAAATCGGCGCAACGCACAGTTGATCAACACACATCTGTGTTCAACGCTACGTTCTCTCTTCATGCCGCCGAACCCGCTTGTCAGTACCGTTCGTGACTACATAGTTGCGTTTTACCAGACGCAGCGCAATGCGTTGATCGTTATCATCACCCTGCTGGTTGCACTGTATATTCTGACGGGCACCGATCAGGCCGACGATATGATCGAGGCCGTTATCAGTTCAGGCATAGGCAGTCCGCTGTTTCTGTTTATTCTGGTAGGGGCATTTATCTGGAGCTGGGTTGTCTATGCCAGTACGCGGCTGATTCTGCACGTGTCGCCGGTGGGGTTGCGACTCAGCCCGGCGATGGATACCCTGCTGCGCTGGCTTCCCCGGCTGGGTGGCATGGTTCCCAACCTGATCCTGGCCTTCGCTTTCTGGGAACCAGCCGAACCGCAGCCTTACCTCCTGATGCTGGCGAGCGGGCTGCTGCTGTGGCAGTTCCGACTGGTCGAGCAACATATCCCGGTTTTCGCATTGCCTGCCCGCTGGACATTCCGGAATCGGTATACCAGTATCGTGCAGGACGTTCGGGTTTTGTGGCGGCACCCGTTGGGGCGACTCGTGGTTACGGCTGGCCTTGTTCTGACCGCCGTTTTTCTGGTGTTGTTCAGCCTGCCCGTTCAGTGGGGTATCGCCCGGTATTTCCGTCCGACGGCCGTTATCCTGTTCGGCATTTCGTTTTTCACGTTCTGGGGCAGTTTGCTGGTTTATTTCAACGACTACCGCTATCGACCGCTTTTGCTCGCGGTGGGAATCTACTTCGTTGCGGTCAGCGCGTTCAACGACAACACGGCGGTTCGGGAAGCCACCGGCCCGAACGTACTGCCAGTCGACAAACGCCCGACCGTAGAGGCTCATTTCGTCCGTTGGATCAACGCCCGGCAGCGTATGGATAGCACGTCCAGCCAGGGCGAATCCACGCGGGGCGAGTCCACGCCGGGCGACACCATTCCGCTGATTCTGGTAGCGGCCGAAGGGGGCGGTATCCGGGCGCTTAACTGGACGGCTGAAACGCTGATCCGGCTCGATTCGATCATCCCCGGTTTTAGTCGGCACGTGTACGCGCTGAGCGGGGTATCGGGCGGGGGCGTCGGAACCGCGTTTTACACGGCGTTCCTGCGCGACGTTCCCGAAGCGCAGCGCAGTGACCGCTTTCCGCAGTTTCGCCGGGTCATCCGCGACGATTATCTGTCGGCCGTATCGGCAGCGTTGCTCTTTCCCGAATCGATTCAGCGGTTGCTGCCGGTAGCCGTTCCATCGCTGGAACGGGGTAAGTGGCTGGAAGACTCGTGGGCCGATTCATACCAGCGCAACCTGGGCCTGCACACGCTCGACAGTGCCGTAACGAGTCTGTACCAACGCCCCGATGGGTATGATTACAACCTGCCGTCGCTGCTGCTGAACGGCACACTGGCGGAGACGGGGCAGAAAGTGATTACGTCGAACCTGAAACTCGACAGCCGCTATTTCCGGGATGTCGTTTCGACGGTCGATCTGCTGGGGCACGATGTACCGCTGAAAACGGCGGCTTCGCTGTGCAGCCGCTTTCCGGTCGTGACTAACGGGGCATTGATTCACCGCGACCTTGTGGATAGAGGGCAGGCAAACGCCTACGGCGGGCACGTTGTCGACGGGGGGTACTTCGACAATTCGGGCGTTGAAACCTGCTTCCAGTTGCTGAATAACCTGATCCCGGCCATCCGTCGGCTCGATTCCACGCAGCATGTGACGGTGGTTCCGTACATTCTGTTTATCCAGAACAGCAACACGCTGGGCCGGATGACGCGGGTACAGTCGGTGATGCAGATTGTGCGGATTCCGCTGCTGGGCTTTTTCAATGCCTGGAACAACGGCTCGATCACCCGCGACAACATGTTCAATTCCTTCGTCGACCGCTTCGCCAACCCGCGCACCAACTACCTGACCCTGCGACTGGCCTACAACGACCGTTATCCGCTCGGCTGGTATTTATCGGAGCGCGTTGCGAATCGAATCAGTGAGCAGGCCCACGACTCGATCAGCTTAAAAAATCCCGCCCTCCGGCAGCTGAAATCAGCGTTCCGAAGGGCGGGCGTGCGGTGATGTGTAGCCTGGACGCACCATGTAGCCCAGACGTCCACGTCTGGTGGTCGCGATCGCGACCAGAAAGCTGCCGCCCGGATCAGTTGCCCTAGCGGGCACCAGACGTGGACGTCTGGGCTACATATTACTTCTTCGCGGTGTACATGATGCGCCAGACTTTGCCTTTTACGGAATCCGTTACATAAAGCGATCCGTCGGGGCCTTCGGCGAGACCTACCGGGCGGGCTTTAGCATCGCCGGGACTGGCCAGAGCCAGTTTGCCCGCGTTGGCATTTTCACCCGGCTTACCCTGCTCCTCGACACCAGCAAAATTTTCGGCAAACACTTCGTACTTACCCGATGGCATCCCGTTTTTACCAAACGGAATGAAGGCCACGAAATAACCGCCCTGATTCAGTGGGGCACGGTTCCAGGAGCCGTGGAAGCACACAAACGCGCCATTTTTGTACCGGGCCGGGAACGCGCTGGTGCCCGAACCGCCCTTGTAGAACAACAGATCGTTGGGGGCCCAGTGCGCCGGAAAGGCCATAATCGGCTTGTCTTTGCTGGCGCAGCGATCCTGCGTTTTGCCGTCGCCACCGTATTCGGGAGCCAGCATTTTTTTGTTCTGATAATGATCGTTGTAGCAGTATGGCCAGCCAAAGTCAGCTCCGTCTTTCACCATCAGAAACTCTTCCGAGGGTAGTTCGGCACTGACGGTATCGGTAAAAACACCACCCCAGTTGTTGAGGTTGTCGCGGCCGTGTTGCAGGGCATAGAGGGTATTGTCGGCTGTATTCCAGTCGAGGGCTACGGCGTTGCGAATACCCGTCGCATAGCGTTTTCCATCCGACTGTTTCTGATTGGTCTTATTCGCATCAAACTGCCAGATACCACCGTAGTTTTCCAGAATCGGGCAGGGGTCCATGCCTTTCGAGCCCTTCTGCCGGTCTTTCTCCTGACAGGCGTTGGACGGGGCCCCGAAGTTGACAAACAGCTTGCCATCGGGCGAGAGGGCCAGTGATTTGCTGGCGTGCTGCCGTTGCAGTGTCAGCCCCACGACGATCGGCTCGGCCACCGTTGTTTCCATCACCTTACCATTGGTCATTTTGTAACGGTACACCGACGTGTCCGACGACGCGTAAAGGTAGCCGTTGTAGATGCCCATGCCCGTACCGGGGTAGTTACCGAACATCACCGTCTGATCGGCCCGGCCATCGCCGTCGGTGTCGCGCAGTTCGGCGATGCCTTTCCCATCTTTCAGCCGGTCGAGTTTGACATAAAGCGTACCGGTTACCGGATCGGCTACGGCGTGGCGGGCTTTGCCGAGGTTGTCCGCAAATACCAGCGCCTGAAACCCTTTCGTCAGTTTGATTCCTCCATTGTCGGGATCGGGGGCAATGGTGGTCGCCGGGACAACCGTATTCGGCCGTTTGGGTCCCTTGACAGGGGGCGTTCCGGCCTGAGCCGTCAGCGTAAGGGTCGTGGCGGCTGTCAGCAGCCAGGTAGTCGTTTTCATACAGATGAAGGGTACAGGTGATTTCATGAGCGGTTGCCTGCAAACGCGTAGTAAACTATCGGGGGCTGGCAACGGTTCGTGCCGGGGCCACTCCGCCACTACGATTGCCATACGAATTGACAAAGTGACTTTTTTGGTCGAAGTTACTCACCTGTTCATCCATCAATTTCTCAGAACGTGATACAATCCGAACCAGCTACCTGGGCCGACTTTGCCAAAATCGACATGCGTACGGGTACCATTGTCGCTGTTGAGCCCTTCCCACAGGCTCGCAAACCCGCCTACAAACTGACCATCGACTTCGGCGAACTGGGACAGAGACGCAGTTCGGCCCAGATCACAACGCTGTATGAACCGGATACGCTGGTCGGGCAGCAGGTGATTGCGGTCGTTAATTTCCCACCCAAACAGATTGCCACGTTCCGAAGCGAGTGTCTGGTACTGGGGTCCGTGGCCGAAGACGGTACCGTTACGCTGCTGCAACCCGAACGGGCAACGCCAAATGGCCTGCGGATTGGATAAGATCGGTCCGTCTTGTACGTTTACGAAGACAGATACCTGTCCCCTTCCCTACACTTGTTTATGCGATACGTTTTTCTGTTCGCAGTACTGCTCACTGGTCAGCTTGCGCTGGGTCAGCAGCGCCCCAGCGAAGATACGGTTTACTACCGTTCAGCTCCGATTCCGAGGCATCTGTTGCCCATCGAGCGGGCGGGGGGCACGATTTACTTCTACGGCGGCAAACGGCTGTCCTCGCCCTTCTCGCTCGAAATACCTTTCTACGAATTGGACGACCCGACCGTAACGCACCACTTTCGCACGTTTCGCACCATGCGGACGCTGAGTCAACTGACGTCGTTGACAACACTGGCTTACCTCGTTTTTTCGCCCGATCGTGGCCGCAACGGCACATACTGGATTGTGTACGGTTCGTCGATCGCGGCTTCGCTGACGCTGTCATTCATTGGCAACAGGCACGTGAACAAAGCCGTCACGCGGTACAATGAATTACTGCTGCAACCCCGCGTCGGCCTGGCCGTTCCAACCGTTCCGCTGACCGGACAACCGGCCATCGGAGCCGGACTGGCGTGGTCGTTTTGATTCTGAATCTGTCTCAAACAGCATCCTGCTGTCGTATCCATATGGCAACAGTACGTTAGCCTTCGGCTATGACAGCAGGATGCTGTCTGAGACAAAAACGTTCATTCCTGCGCGTTTTTGGGTAGATTCGGGACCCAATTATCGACTCATGAACAAACGCTACGTCTTTCTTTTCTCGTTGCTGACGGCTTCGCTTCCGTCACTCGCGCAAACCGCCATCGTCAACCGCGACCCTCAAATCGCTGATCTTGTCAGCCAGATTTCCGCCGACAGCCTGCGGGCGCACATCAACGGGCTGGTCAGCTACGGAACCCGCCACACACTCAGCACCACCAGCGACCCGAAAAAGGGCATCGGTGCTGCCCGGCAGTGGATTCTGGGCAAGTTCAACCAGTATGCCAAACAGTCGGGCGGTCGCCTGACGGCAACCATCGACAAGTGGACACTCCCCGCCGACGGTAAGCGTGTCGACAAACCGGCCGATATGGGCAACGTAATGGCGACGCTGAAAGGCACCGACCCGAACGATACCCGTGTGTTCATCGTGCAGGGGCATATGGACAGCCGCGTGACCAACGTGATGAACCGCGAGTCCGACGCGCCCGGTGCCAACGACGACGGATCGGGTACAGCGGCTGTGATCGAACTGTGCCGGGTAATGAGCAAAAGTCAGTTTCCGGCGACCATTGTGTTTGTAACGCTGACAGGCGAAGAACAAGGGCTGCTCGGTGCCGAACACCTGAGCGAACGGGCCGTAGCCGAAAAATGGAACCTCGAAGCCGTGCTGAACAACGACATCATGGGCAGTAACCACAGCAACGAAACCAACATCATCGACAACACCCGCCTACGCGTATTCAGCGAAGGTTTGCCCGGCAATCTGCTCAAAGACACGACTAACCGCATCAGTCAGATCCGGCAGTTCGGCAACGAAAACGACGGCAAAGCCCGCTCCTTGGCCCGTTATCTGAAAGAAGTTGGTGAGCGATACGTCGATAATCTGGAAGTCGTGATGGTATACCGCAACGACCGCTATCTGCGCGGTGGCGACCACACGCCGTACGTGCAGCAGGGCTTTGCAGCGGTGCGCCTGACGGAGATGAACGAAAACTATAATCACCAGCATCAGGATCTGCGAACCGAGAGCGGAACCGAATACGGCGACTACGCAAAGTTTATGGACTTCGATTACCTGCGCAAAAACACGGCCGTGAACCTGGCGACGCTGGCCAACCTGGCCAAAGCGCCGACCGTTCCGCAGAAAGTAACCGTCGACGTGCGAAACTTGACCAATTCGACGGCCCTATACTGGCAGGCTCCGCAGGCAGGCAAGGTGAAGGGCTATTACGTGCTGATGCGCGAAACCTACTGGCCGTTCTGGCAGAAGAAAATCTTCACCACCAAACTCGGCATGACCCTCCCCTATTCGAAAGACAACTACTATTTCGCCGTGCAGGCCGTCAGCGACGATGGCAACGAAAGCCTGCCAGTATTGCCCGTCCCGAACCTGCGATAAGGATTCGGTTGTCGGTTGATTAGTAGCCGGGCTGAATTTTTCAACACAGAGACACAGAGAACACAGAACTAATCATCGAGTAAAACGCTGTGTTCTCTGTGCCTCTGTGTTGATAATTTTAGCCGAAATACTGCTGTTCGATACGACCGACGTAGCCCGGATGCGTTGCACTGCTGAACCACGACTGAAGCCGGGTACCAATGTTCGGATACAGGTTAAGCGAAGGTAGGTCGGCGATGGGTTGCCAGACCAGGTCGAGGGCCGAGGTTTCGGCCGGGTTCAGCGCGGGCGTACCCTCCAGATCGCGGGCGGCAAAAACAACGTGTAGCACGTCGTCATTACGTTCGGTCAGCAACATCTCGCCAGCCAGAATCATTTCGCCCACAGCTACGCTGACGCCTAACTCTTCCCGGATTTCCCGGATGACCGTTTCGGTCAGAGTCTCGCCCCGATCAGGGTTGCCACCGGGCAGCGCAAACACATCCTGACCGCCGTAGCAATACCGCATCAGTAGTAGTTCGGTCTGATTGTCCCGAACGCGCCAGATCAGCGCAGAAGGCCGTACTTTCATAGAAATAGTTTGTGGTTCGTCGTTCGAGGTTTGTGGTTGCTCAGAAAGGACCACAACTCCAAACTACGAACCACAAACGACAAACCAACTAGTTAATTTCCCGCGTTGTCTCGAAGAGGAACCAGCTACGGCGCTCGGTTTCGTCGATGTAATTCTCCAGCAGACTGGCGGTGGCAACGTCCTCTGCGTCGTCGGCGATCTTGTGCGTATCGCGCATATTCTTGGCCATCTTCTTATTCTCGTTCAGCAGATCGAGAAGCATGTCTTTCGGAGCAACGAAATCTTCGTCATTATCTTTCACCCGCTGCAACTGCGCGATGTGCGCGACTGACCGGATCGTGTTACCACCAATTTTCCGGACGCGCTCGGCTAGTGGGTCAATGGTCGCGAAAATCTGGTCGGCCTGCTCATCGAGCAACAGGTGATAATCGCGGAAGTGCCGACCCGACATGTGCCAGTGGTAATTCTTTGTTTTGATATAAAGCGCGAAGGCGTCAGCCACAAGTTTGTTGAGTGAGTCAGCCACTTTTTCGCGACCTTTCTCTTTGAGGTCGTTGGGGGTATCGAGTTCCTGAACCTGATTAATGTCAGCCATGATCTATGGTTAGTTTTACTGTTTACGTGCTATCAACAGAAGAACCACCCCTATTCGGGTTTGTTTACCTGTTAAACCAGATTTAATGATAGTTTGGCATCAGTCTAAAACCAGCTTTAGTTCGTACATCTGAATGCACCTTATTTGTCTGTCGCAATGTCTGTTCGGTTCATCACCCAGCTGTTTTCCCTTACACTGCTTATAGCCTGCACGTACTCGTCGCCAATGATTAGTAACCCCGACGCGATTAAGTCAAAATACCAGTTTTTGTCGCTGGGCGATTCGTATACCATCGGCGAAAGCGTCGGCGCGTCCGATCGCTGGCCCGTTCAACTGGCCGGTATGTTGCGCAAAAACGGCCTCGACGTAGCGGACCCCGACATTATTGCGCGCACGGGCTGGACAACGGCCGAGTTGCAGGACGCAGTCAAAGCCGCCAATAACACCAAAACCTACGATCTGGTGTCACTGCTGATCGGGGTGAACAACCAGTACCGGGGGCAATCGACGGACCGCTACCGAACCGAGTTTCGTGACTTGTTGCAGACGGCCATTCAGTTTGCGGGTAACCGCGCCGATCGCGTCGTTGTGCTGTCCATCCCCGACTGGGGCAAGTCACCCTACGCAAACGGCCGCGACGCGCAGAAAATCGGTTCGGAAATCGACACGTTCAACGCCATTGCAAACGACGAGTGCCGGCGAAAGGGTGTCGCTTTCGTTGACATTACCCCGCTGACCCGGCAGGCCACCGGCGATACCAGTCAGTTTGCCGACGATGGGCTGCACTACGCTGGCAAACAGATGAAGCAGTGGGCCAATACCACGCTACCGGTTGTGGAGACTCTGCTGAAGCGGTAGCCGTTTCTCGCGTACAATGATGTCAGGTCGGGAACGCCCGCCCGGCTCGACCTGACACCACTACTATGACTACCGAAAGTAGAATACCCCTCAGCAGTCCCGGAAACTGTTTCGGATCGGCACTTAGGCCAGCGTCGGTTTCGACGGGTTAAACTTTTGTTTATAGTGTCGGATCGTCCGGGCGATGAGCAGACCGCCAACCAGCGTTGGCGCAATCCACCCCATCGTACCAACCCATTCGGGCGCACCCTCTGGTAGCATTCGGTACATATTATTGACCAGAAAAGCCGTGAACGTAGCAATATACGACCCACCCATCCGGGCAATGTGCTGGAAGAACCAGGCCATTTTCTCCTTTGGTTTATCGAATTGTACGTAATCCTGCCGGGCAAATCTCAGCGTCAGGTAACCGAAGAAACTGAAGACAATCGGATAAAAGGATAGCCCATTCAGTACCATCAGGTAAACGCCAAACCCAATCATCAGGACGCTCGTCACGAGTGTTACGTAGGTTAGTAGACGGTCAATAGAGGTGGGACCCGTTTTTTTCTGTTTCGTAGCCCGCCAACCGGTTATGCACAGGTAGAAACTGAAAACTGCAATCCCGGTCAGGAATAGCCGCAGCATCTTGAACGGTTGCAGCCCACACATCAGCAGCGCCGTTGCGGCCACGATAATCATGCACCAGACGTAAACAATTCCCGACCGGTTGTGGGCTTTACCACCCTTTTTCGAGAACATGGAAACCAGGCCGACCAGCAGGGCAACCGTACCGGCAAGAACGTGAAGAATGGTAATGGCAATGATGAGCGTGTGCATGACCCGTTGATGTTTGCGATTCGTTGAGACAAACATAACTGGACCAATCAGACGGGTACCCCGCAAAGGGCCGAACGACAACCTTTGGGACGTTTGGCAACCCAAAACCCGTTTTGGGACGAATGGAGGGGTATTCTACAGTACTTTCAACCGTGCCACCAGCCCATCATTGTACTTCCGGGCAACCGGAATCTGGAACTGTCCACCGAGCAAATGCAGCTTGTACCCCTGTGCATTGCCCGTTACTTTCTCTACCCGGTCGAGGTTGACGACGAATGACCGGTGACACCGCACGATGTCCGGCCGGTCGATCTGCCCTTCGAGTCGGCTTAGGCTACTACGCAGTAACGGCTTCGCGGGTTGCCCGTTTTTCAGGTACACGACCGTACAGTAGTTGTCGCTCGATTCGATATAGAGCAGGTCATGGGGGGGCAGCGTCAGGTTATCTTTTTCGTTGTCGGCAAGCAGCGTCAGTTCCTCTGTCGGATGCGGTGCTACGCTGACGGGTTCCGAAGCAGGCAGCGCAGGTGCATGAACGGGGAGTTCGGCGGCCTGCCGGACGTACCGGCGCAGCCGCACAACATACCCCACGCCGACGGCCCCCGCCGATGGAAAAACACCGATCAGAAACGTTACGATCAGCATATTCAGCCAGCTCGCTACGCCCGGTTCATCACCGGTTAGCCAGACCAGGTAAAGTCGGTTGGCGATGGCAATAAGCAGAATGTTGGCAATGATGAGCAGGATCGCTTTCCCCACCGTCCAGACCCGGTCGGAGAAAACAGCCGGAAACAGCCGGGGCCACATCAGAAAATGCACAGCCGTCACAACGAAGCTGACCACGCCAAAGCCGAGTATTTTCAGAGCTTTATGATCGGTTTGCCAACCGGCAATACCAAACGGCTGAAATACCAGCAGAAATAAGCCGACAAACACACCGATCAGCAGCGCCCGTATCCAGGCCGCCCGGGCAGACTCTTCAATCGGATACGGTTGGCGAAGCAGGCTGAGCATTACACGTCGTTAGAAAGGTCGCCAGTTACCGATCTGCTGAATAAACTGGGGCAGCACCTGCGGGTACACGGCAATCATAACCACGATGCCGAAAAGAGCCCCGTACAAGTGCGCGTCGTGGTTGACATTCCCCCGGTTCTGCTTCGATTCGTAATACGAATAAGCCAGATAGAGTCCCCCGAAAATGAAGCCGGGGATACCGATGGGAATGAAATACATGTAAATCTTTGACAGCGGGCTGAACAGGATGGACGCAAATATCACAGACGATACGCCCCCCGACGCACCCAGCGAGTTATAGCCGGGATCGTAGCGGTGCTTCAGGTAACTGGGAATGTCCGACACCAGAATACCCGCCAGGTAGAAGCCGATCAGATAGACCGGTCCGAGTCCGCCAAATAAGGCACCGAAAATCTGCTCAATTATGCCACCGAAGAAATACAGGCTGAGCATGTTGAAAATCAGGTGCCCGGCGTCGGCATGAATGAACCCCGACGTCAGCAACCGGTGATATTCGCCCCGATTATGAATCTGATACGGGTTCATGATCCAGCGGTCGAGCAGCGACGGATTACGCCAGGCCAGAAAGCTGATGATGGCCGTAACCGTTATGATAATTAAAATGGTGGTCATGCGAAATATGTGTCGTTTACTGCGTTGGCGTGGTTATCAACAACCACAGATACATAACCGACCCCGCTGGTATTGGTTAGCTCTCACGGCCAATTAGCTGCTGTACAAAGTCGAGCAACACCGCTTTGCGCGCCGGGTCGGCGTTTATCTGCTCGAAGCAGGCGAAGCCCTTCGAAAAATACGCGTCGATGCGTTGCTCGGTAATGGTGCGGATACACAGCTGATCGTAGATAGCCGTAACGGCCTGCACTTTCTCAGCCTTGTCGAAATCAGTGCGCCGGAGCCAGCCGTCGAGATCATCGCGCAGTGGACCCGCCCCTTTTTCGAGGGCTTCGATCAGCAGGAAGGTTTTTTTGTTCGCAATAATATCCCCCCCTACCTGCTTGCCGAATTTAGCCGGATCGCCATACACGTCGAGCAGATCATCTTTTAGTTGAAACCCGATACCCACGTTGACGCCCGCTTCGTACAGTAGTTTCACCGTCTGGGCATCGGCTCCGGCCACCAGCCCGCCCAGTTCGAGGGCGAAGCCCAGCAGAACCGACGTTTTCAACCGGATCATCTCGATGTATTCGGCTTCGGTAACGTCCCAGCGAATTTCAAAATTCATATCCAGCTGCTGCCCTTCGCAGACTTCAGCTGCTGTGCGGCTAAAGCGCGTCAGGGCGGTCTGCAACCGGTCAGGCGACACATTGAGCATCAGCTCGAACGCATTGACCAGCATGACGTCGCCCGACAGGATCGCCGTATTCGGGTTCCATTTCTCGTGCACGGTCGGATTACCCCGGCGCAGTGGGGCCTGATCCATGATGTCGTCGTGCATCAGGGTGAAGTTATGGAATACCTCCACGGCCAGCGCCGGGCGCACCGCCTGCTGCCAGTTGTCGGTAAACAGATACGCGCCCATCAGCGTCAGGAGTGGGCGCAACCGCTTGCCACCCAGACTCATAATATACCGAATAGGATCGTACAACTCGGGCGGTTGCTGCCCGTATTGGGTATTGGTCAGTTCAGTTTGAAGGACGTCGACAAAGGAGTCTATACGCATAGGGGGGGCGGAGCGCCACATGGGTTTCGGCCCAAAAATAAGGCAAATACCGCCGAAAACACTAACCCCGGCTACGAAGCCGATGCCAGCGCTGCACCGGCGTATCGATCGTGTAGACAAGCCGCCCCGACAGAATGAAGTAGCCGTCGTTCTTGCCCGGATTCCCCCGATTGTCGCCCGGTTTGTTGGGCAGCAGCAGCAGTTCGCTCTTGCGGTCGCTGAGCGCAGCCGCCAGCGGACTCATCCCTTCAACACTGGGGTACACCGTACTGACATCGTCCAGATAGTCACTCAGCACGTGGGTGTATGAGGCTTCCAGGGCGAGTCTGAACCGGTAACCCGATAGCACCGGCATACCTACGCCGTACCGAATAATCCCCGCCACCCGGTCATAAGCAACACCTTCGGTATGTAACGGAGCCAGACTGACGGCCCGCCCGTTGTACATTGTTTTTGGTGTCATGTAGGTCAGTCCGGCCCCGGCCATCACATAGGGAAAGAAGGAGCGATTGGGGTCGCCGGGGTTACGAATGTCCCACTGAACGCCCGCCCATAGATCGGGATTGATGCTAAAGAACGACAGGTTCTTGACGAAGTTTCGTGTCCGTACCTGACTACCCCGGATGTAATACCCCTGCACATCGGCCCGCAGACTGAGCCGATTGGAGTAGCGGTATGTCAGGCCGATGTTGAGAGCCGCGCCTAGTGCCAGATGGTTGTAATTACCGATTACCGACAGATCACCGGCGTAATAGGTCGTACCCACCCCGACGTTCAGCGACCACGTACCGGGGCACTCCTTCCAGATAACCGTACGTTGAGCCAGCACACCTGATCCCAGCAGGCAACCCAGTATGAGCAGGGCGATTTTCCGTTGAATGAATGGCAATGAATGATAGTGATTGAGCCCGCCAAACCGGCGATACCCCAACGCTACCCACAATCATACCAGACGCATACTACGGATCGGCTCAAACCGGTTTTGTTAGCTCATCGAGCAGGTGAACGAGTTGCTGTGGTAGAAATGGTTTGCGCAAAAATCCCCGAAAACCGGCAGCATACACTTTTTCGAGCGTTTCAGCGCTGTCGTCGGCCGAGAGCGCGATGATGGGCACACCGGGCTGAATGTCGCGCAGTTGCCGGGCCAGATCGTACCCGTCCAGTTCGGGCATGTGCAAATCGAGCAACATACTCAGGTAAGCCGTATGCCGGGCAGCCTCCAGGGCCTCCAGCGGATTGTTGAACGTGTCGAGCTGCCCGCCCTGCTGCCTGACGATATGCCCCAGCATTTTGGTATTGAACAAACTATCATCGACGGCCAGCAGCTTGCCTTCCGTGCGCCAGTTCACCGTGGGGGGTCTCTCATCGACAGTCGGCAGCGTCAGCCGAAATCCAAAGCGTGACCCTTTACCAACTTCACTCTGCACGTCAATCCGGCTATTCATCAACGCGATCAGCTGACTCGTAATGGCGAGCCCCAGCCCCGTACCGCCGTACTGCCGGGTCGTGGCGGCCGATACCTGCGTGTACTCGTTGAACAGCGTCGCCAGCGATTCGGGGGGAATACCGATACCGGTATCGACAACTTCGATAAACAGACTGACCTGCTCGTCGGTCTGCTCAATCACGCTGGCCTCGACGCTGACGCCCCCTTCCTTCGTGAATTTCAGCGCGTTGGAAATCAGGTTGATCAGCACCTGTAGAAGCCGGGTGGCGTCGCCCCGCAGCTGATGCGGAATGGTGGCATCGAATTTGGTGGTGAGCTGCAGATTTTTCTGCCGCGCCTGCCAGGCCTGCATGTCGACGGCCTGATGAATCAAGCTAACGACGGAGAACGGAATGGCTTCCAGCAGCAGTTTTCCGGCCTGTAGCTTACTGTAATCGAGAATGTTGTTGACCAGGCTAACCAGCGTCCGGCCCGTCGTTTGCAGCCGTTGCAGGCTACTTTGCTGGTCGGGCTGCGTAGGCTGATCGAGCAGCAGCTGCGTATACCCCTCCAGCGCATGCAACGGCGTTCTGATCTCATGACTCAGCGTAGCCAGCAATCCCGCTTTCTGCTGCGCCAGCTCTTCGGCTTCCGTTCGGGCCACCCGCAGGCTGTTGCTTGTCCGGTGAAGCTCCATCAGCAACGCAACCTGATCGGCCAGTGCTTTGAGCGCCGTACGCTGTTCTGCCGTTAATTGACGTGGTTTCTGATCGATTACACACAGCGATCCGATGGCGTATCCCTCCGACGATCGGAGAGGTACGCCCGCGTAGAAAGTGACATTGGGCGGACCTATTACCGAGGGATGATCTGAAAACCGGTCATCCTGCTTCATATTTTCGATAATCAGCGGCTCCTGCTCATTGATCGTGTGTGCACAGAACGACAGTTCGCGGGGTATGTAATCGAGGTCGACCCCGTGGCTTGACTTTACCCACTGTCGATCCTGATCGATCAGGCTGACCATGGCAAAGGGGGTCACGCACAGCTGTGAAGCAATCTGCGACACACGATCATACGCAATTTCCCGAGGGGTATCGAGCAGTTCGTATTGGTAAAGCGACTCAAGACGTTGTAATTCATCAGCGGGAATGGGGGCCTTCTGCATCAGTCGATAGATCAGCCACGAGGCCGTTAATGTATGTGTTACGCGCCAAACAAATGGCTTGCTACACGTATATCAAATAACGTACTAACCGACCGGAAAGCCGCCAACAAACTAATTAATTGATCTTAAATTCATCGGCCACCCCGGGTAGAGTAACGATGACTTAACCAAGGGTTACAACTCACCGATATCTTCGTTCCAGAGCGTCGGTTTATCGGCAATAAACTGCGCCATCATCGTAACGCATTCCGGCAGATCGAGATCGATTACCTCGACGCCGTGCTGCTCCATGAAGGCCCGCGCACCCGCAAACGTCCGCGACTCACCCACGATTACTGTCGGGATTTTGAACTGCACGATGGTTCCGGCGCACATGTAGCAGGGCATCAGAGTCGAATAGATCACCGTATCGCGAAACGACCCCACGCGCCCGGCATTGTTCAGACAGTCCATTTCACCGTGCAGAATAGGATTGTCTTCCTGCACCCGCTTATTGTGGCCCGACGCCACCAGTTTACCGTTCTTCACCAGTGCCGACCCAATCGGTATACCGCCTTCAGCAAGGCTTTTCCGGGCCTGCCGGATAGCCTCCTCCATAAATTCATCCATAACAGACGGGTTCGTAGTTTGTGGTTTGTTGTTCGTAGGTAATTCAGCCGACAAACTACGAACAACAAACCACAAACCGGTTTAAAATCGAAAGGTCATCCGATGATGCGGGGTCGGCCCGAACTGCCGGATGGCGGCACGGTGTACAGGCGTTGGATAACCCGCATTCTGCGCCCAGCCGTAGGCGGGGTAGTCGCTGCCCAGCTGCGCCATCAGCTCATCCCGGCAGGTTTTGGCCAGTACCGACGCAGCCGCAATCGACAGGTACAGACTGTCGCCTTTGATGATACAGGTGTGGGGTATGAGCGGATACGGTACAAACCGATTTCCGTCGACCAGCAGATGCTGGGGCTGAGGTAAGCCGGGTCGGTCAATGAGCTGATCGACGGCCCGGTGCATCGCCAGAAATGACGCCTTCAGAATATTGATCCGGTCGATGTCGGCGGGTGATACCTCGGCAATGGCCCAACTCAGCGCGTCGCGTTCGATGTCGAGCCGGATGCGTTCGCGCTGCCGCCGGGTCAGTTGCTTGGAGTCGGTCAGGGCCGGGTGCTGATAATCAGGCGGCAGAATAACCGCAGCCGCCACCACCGGGCCAGCCAGGCACCCCCGCCCGACCTCGTCCAGCCCCGCTTCGATTACATTGGCGTTATAAAAGGATTTGAGCATTCGGGTTCGTAGTTTGTCGTTGGTGCCGGGCGGCCGGTGCCGTTCGTAGTTCGTCTGGCGGCTGCAACCACAAACGGCACCGGCCGCCCGGCACCAACCACGAACGACAAACCTTAATCCTCCAGCACATTGCCGAAGATGGTCAATTTCAGCAGCATCACGAGCATGAGGAACGCGATGCCCCAATACAGGTAAATCCGGTAATAATCGCGCACGTCCTCGTAGACCCGGATCTGAACCGGTGCCCTCTCCAGCCGGTCGATCTGCGCAAAAACGGCCTGTAGCCGCCGGGCGTCGGTAGCCCGAAAAAAACTGCCTGCTCCAGTCGTCGCGACGGTTTTCAGGATACCCTCATCGATGGATGCACTGCTGCTCACCGCCCGCGCCGATGTGCGCCCGACGGCAATGGTGTAAATGCGGATACCGAAGGCCCGCGCCAGTCGGGCGGCCGTCAGCGGGTCCAGATTCCCGGCCGTGTTGTCGCCATCGCTCAACAGGATAATGACCTTACTGCGCGTACTGACGGGTTGCAGGGAATCAGCAGAGGTCGTGACCGGATCGCGCAACCGGTTGATACAACGGGCCAGTGCATCGCCAATCGCCGTTCCCGACGTACGGATCATCCGGTCGTTCAATTCGCCGACGTACTGTTTCAGTACCACATAGTCCGTTGTGAGCGGGCAAAGCGTAAACGCTTCGCCGGCAAACGCTACCAGCCCAATACGGTCATTTTTTCGTCCATTGATAAACTGCTGCGCCAGTTTGCGGGCCACGGCCAGCCGGTTCGGCGGCAGGTCCGTATCGGTCATCGATGCCGACACGTCCATGGCCAGCATAATGTCGATTCCCAGTGACTCTTCTTCCCGTTTTTCGCGTACCAGCTGTGGTCGGGCCAACGCAACCAGCAACATACTCATCGCCAGAAACATACTCAGCGGCAACAGGTAACGCAGGCCACTGATCAGCCACTGCACCAGCGATACCGGCATCGGGTCGATGTCCTGCGTGGCGCGGCCCGATAGCATCAGCCGCTGTCGGGTGTTGCGATATAGGTACTGCCGCAGCAGAAACAGCAGCAGTATAGCCGGAATCAGGTACAGCGCCAGCGGATGAGCGAAGCGAAACGACTGCCAGACAACAGGGCTAAACCAGTGAAGCGAATACCAGGCGTCCATATCAGGGTAAGTCGTCGGGTTGGAGTTCAGCCACGGTGGTATCGGCAGCGAGAATCTGCTGCCGACGCCGGATGTACGTCTGTTCGGCCACGTCGCGCAGCACCCGAAGCGCGCCCGTCGCCTGCTCCGAAAACGCGCCACCGTAGATCATCCGATCGGTGGTACGCAGCGCATCAGCAACGCGATCATCGGCGGTCAGGTCGGCGATTTCCGACGTTGTCAGAGCCGCGTAAGCATCGCCGGATAAGCGTTCCATATACCCTTTCCAGGCCACCGTAACCTGGTTGGCGGTATCGGCGATGGTTTCGCTGGTCAGATTGGTTGTCAGTCGGTCATGGTCGGCCAGAAAGCGGTTATGTCGTCGGCTCAACTGGTATAGCCGCCCCTGTTGCCGGAGCCGTTTGCCGAAAGCCAGCACCAGCAGCACCAACCCCAGCACCAGTAGCCCAACGACCTGTAACAGGCGGGGGTAGTTGAACTGCTGCTGCAGCGGAGCCAACTGCGTACTGGTAGCCAGCGCCATCGCGCCGGGCGTCGTCGCGCCGGGCGTAGCGACGCCCGGTTGCCGCAGTCGTGAGCGCAGAAACACGGTGTCGGGCAGCGCGTCGATCAGCGTACAGTCGGCCGCATTGACAAGCCGGACGGGTGGGTGCAGGATTTGTGCCGAATCGACACTAAACGACACAAGCGTATAAACGGCACTGTCGCGGCTGAGTGAACCCGTCGTAAGCGTGGGCGTGATTGTAACCTGCGTCACCCGGAACGGTTGAAACTGGGTAGCCGTATCGGGAAACAGCACATCGACGCCCGGCGCGTGGTAATACGAAAACGCGTACTGAACCGGCCGGCCAATCTCAATACTATCGGTCAGGAAACGGCCCACGGGCAAGCCTGCTGGCTGGGGTTGCCCCCGCAGCGACCCACCCAGCAGGGTCAATCCTATCCACAACGTAGTGAGTCGATTCATTTACTGATATTTACGCACCCGGAACAAATCGATTAGTTTCGGCACGAAATCGTCCTGCGATTCAAGGGCCAGGTAATTGGCGTTGTATTGTCGGCACAGCCGTTCCAGGCGTCGCTGATTGGTTTGAAACGACTCGCGCAATTGCGTACGAAATGACATCGCCGAGGTATTGACCCAGCTTACTCGGCCTGTTTCGGCATCATGAACGGGGATGATACCCAGCCGGGGCAGGTTTACCTCCCGCTTGTCGTAGAGGTGAATAACCACCAGGTCGTGTTTGCGGGCCAGCGCCTTCAGGTTGTGCTCGTAACCGGTATCGATAAAGTCCGAGAGCAGAATCACCACGCTACGCCGTTTCAGGATATTGAGCGTAAACAGCAGCGCGTCGGCCAGGTTGGTACGCGTCGACTGGGGCACCAGCTTAAACAGACTTGTAATGAGCTGATAGCCCGTTTTCATCGTACTGGCCGGTTTGATGTAGCACTCCTTCTGGTCGGAGAAACAGTACATCCCCACGTGACTAGCTTCTCGAATAGCCGACATCGCCAGTACGCCCGTTACGTCGCGGGTGGTATCGAGTTTGATGCGGTGCCGGGAGCCCACCTGCTGCGACGCGCTCACGTCGACCACGAAGAAAACGGTCTGGTCTTTTTCTTCCCGAAACACCTTCACAAAGGTGCCGTGCCCTTTCGAGGATACGTTCCAGTCGATAGCCCGCACATCGTCGCCGTACTGGTAGGTGCGCAGGTCGCTGAACTCAAGCCCGGTGCCTTTGAAGACCGAGCGAAACGTGCCGCGCATCTGCGAATTGACCGCCTTCCGAATCTGAATATCGAAGTAGCGAATCCGGGCCAGAAACTCATCAATCTCCATTCAGCGTTAACAGTAATTAACGGGCGCGTCCGAACTTTGCCCGCTGGGATTAGCTTACAAAAGTAAGGGTAAAATCCATGTACAGACTCCTCCATACGCAAACCCTCCGGCGCGGCTGGTATCTACTCAGCCTGCTGCTGGTGCTGGGCTGTGAAGCCCCGGAAGACAAACAGCCCGACGATCTGATCCCGGAAGACCGGATGGCCGCTATTCTGACGCAGGTACACCTGCTCGAAGCACAGACGAGCCGGTTCAGCCTCGCATCGACCGATTCGGCGCGGATAGCGTACAAGCATCAGGAAGCCAGACTCTTTCGGCAGATGAAGGTCGATACGGCGGTTTACTCGCGAAGCTTTATCTTTTATTCCTCGCACCCCAAACACCTGGAACGCATTTACCAGCAGGTAGTCGATCAATTGAAGAAAAAAACCGGTCAGGGCGATTCGTTGCGAAAATCATGAGCATTGGCATTATTGGCGCTGGTATTTCAGGGCTGACGCTGGCCCACGCGCTGCAACAGCAAGGCGTCGATTATCACCTTTGGGAAGCGGCCGACCGGGCGGGGGGCTACATCGGCTCGACCCGCGAAACCGGCCCCGCCGGGCAGTCGTACCTGCGCGAACTGGGCCCCAACTCGCTGCTCGGAGACAGTCAGCTGCTGGCCTGGATAGACAGCCTAAAGCTGACCCCCGAACTGGTGTTCAGCAATGATGTCAGCAAACATCGCTTCATCTACCGCAACGGGCAATACCGGCAATTGCCCGGCACACCACCCGCGCTGCTACTCGGCCAGTTTTTCAGCCTGCGTACCAAGCTGGCAGCCCTGCGCGAACTGTGGAACAAAACCACTTCGCCCCCCGGCGAAACGCTTGGTCAGTTTTTCCGGCGTCGGTTTACCCCCGAAATCGTCGACTATGCGCTTGGCCCTTTCGTGGCCGGCATCTACGCGGGCGACCCGGAGCAGTTGCTGGTTGCCGAAACGTTTCCGTCGCTACTGGCCTATGAGCGGGACTACGGTTCCGTGCTGCGTGGGCTGATTAAGAATCAGGGTAAGACCGAACGGAAACAATCGTTCAGCTTTCGCAACGGGATGCAGACGCTAACCGACGCACTGGCGGCATCGCTCACGAATCTATCGCTCAACGATCCGGTTAGCCGGGTTGACCAACTGGCCGATGGCTGGCTCGTTACGACTCCGGCGGGTTCGGTACAGGTCGATCAGCTGGTCATGGCGACAGGCACCGGTGTCGTAGCGCACCTGCTGGCCGATGGAGCCCCTGCCCTGGCCGACGCGCTGCGGCAGATCAATTACCCACCCATGACCGCTGTACATACGGCTTACAAACGGGCCGACGTAAGCCATTCGCTCAACGGTTTTGGTGGCCTGAACCCCAAGGTAGAAGGCCGGTTTTCGGCGGGGCATATCTGGAGCAGCTCGATTTTTACCGGCCGCTGCCCCGATGATGAAGTCCTTTTCACGACTTTTGTGGGCGGTCAACAGTCAGTCGACAACGCGCAACTGGACGACGAGGTTATCCGGCAGCGTGTGCATCAGGAGCTGGTCGACGGGTTCGGTATTCGGGCGCAGGCCCCAGTATGGCAGTCGGTGTTTCGGTGGGCGAACGCCATTCCGCAGTACGATACCCGGCTGGCAACGGTTCGGCAACAGGTCGACAAGCTTGCTTTACCGAATCTGCACGTCTGCGCCAACTGGTACGGCGGGGTATCGCTGTCCGATTGTATCGGCAAAGCCCGCTCACTGGCGACCGAACTGGCCGCTAAATCGCTGGTTAAGAAATTTTAACGGGTATTGCGCACGGAAAATCAACTTACTGCTGTTAACTCCGTACAACCCATATTTAAACCTATATACTGCTCTCCTCCCGTGAAAGATCGTCTGGTCGTAATCCCCACGTACAACGAAATCGAGAACATCGAAGCCATTATCCGCAAGGTGTTCAGCCTGCCGGTTTCGTTTGATCTGCTTATCGTCGACGATGGTTCGCCCGACGGCACTGCCCAACGGGTGCGTGACTTGCAGGACGAATTTGCCGGGCGGCTGTATATGCTCGAACGGCGGGGCAAGCTGGGCCTGGGCACGGCCTATATCGACGGATTCAAGTGGGCGCTCTCACGGGGCTACCAGTACCTGTTTGAAATGGATGCCGACTTTTCGCACAATCCCGACGACCTGATTAACCTGTACCGGGCCTGCTCGGAAGGAGGGGCCGACGTAGCTGTCGGGTCGCGTTATATTCGGGGGGTCAACGTTGTGAACTGGCCAATGGGCCGCGTATTGATGTCGTACTTTGCCGGTGTCTACGTGCGGTTTGTCACCAGTATGAGCGTCATGGACCCCACGGCGGGCTTTATCTGCTACCGGCGCGAAGTGCTTGAAATCATTCTGCACAATCCCATCAAATTTGTCGGGTACGCCTTTCAGATCGAGATGAAATTTACCTGCTGGAAATACGGGTTCCGGCTGGTTGAAGTGCCGATCATATTTACCGATCGTACGAAGGGCGTTTCTAAAATGTCGTCCCGCATTTTCAAGGAAGCCGTCTTTGGCGTTATTCAAATGAAGATAAGTAGTTTTTTTCGTCACTACGTTCCCCGAAAATCCAGCGTCACAAGTCAGGAACCTGTCAACGCACTTTAGTACATAGTTTATTAACAAAAAAAGCATTCTGAAAAGGATGCTTTTTTTGTTAACGGCTGTAGGTCAGCTATTTTTAACCGAAGTACTGTTACTTACTATTTATTATCCAGGCAGTTGTCATAAGCTGATCCTGGTTTAGTTAACGCTGCTTTTCTATTATTTCTTTATCAAAAATTATAGCTAATATTACTTCTACGTACAAAGTTGTACAGACAGGAACTATCTCCCTTTATGAACATAGTTAGAACGCCACTTTTGTCGAAGAAAAGACGACAGGCGACCATATTAGTTGTTGAAGACAATGCGGATCAGTGGTTCGTAATCAGATGGGCACTCGAACGACAATTTTCCGAGGTCAACCCCATCTGGGTCGCCAATACAACCGACGCCCTCTTATATCTGGAAAGCTGTGGCGATAATATGCACAAGCTGCCCCGGCTCGTATTGCTCGATCTTTATCTGCCCACGCGTGAAGCTGGCTGGCACTTACTGCAACTTATAAAGACCCACTACCTCTACCGCGAAATTCCGGTCATCACGCTGAGTGCGTCGGTGAATCAGGAAGACATTACCGAGTCGTACATGCTTCGCAGCAATTCGTACATCATCAAACCAGATAGTCTCACTAAATGGACGGAATGCATGTCGGCTTTTCGCCATTACTGGTGGGATGCCGTTACGCTACCCAAAGTGGCTTAACCGATTCGCTTAAGGCTCAGCACTTATGGCGCAAACGACATCGGTTTTTACAGGCCCGAATTCGTAGATAGTTACGGCGATAGAAACATCAACTGATTGGTCCGGTCAATACTAGTGACCGGACCGTTTGCCACCGAATACGTACGTCCGGGGAAAAGTCAGCGTAAACCGTGTACCCGTATCAGCCTGACTATCAACAACCATGCTCCCGTCGAGGAGTTGGCAAAGCTGCCGGGTTATGGTCAGGCCAATTCCTTCTCCACCGGCAGTAGACGTCGTCGACAGGCCCGGGCCGGTATCGGCAACGATCAATTGCCACTGATCGTCGGGGCTAGCCTGCCATTCAACGGTTACCTGACCCTGTTGGGTGTATCTGATGGCATTGAGCAGCAAATTCTGCGCGATCCGTTGAATCTTCGTCCCATCGCCCGACACGGGCAGACTGGCGGGTCCAGCTTGTTTCAGCACCAGTCCTTTTTCGGTGGCCATCGGCCGAACGCTGTCGATCAGTGCGCTGAGAAGTTCGGCTGCGTCGAATGCAGCAATCTGCCGTTCTTCCTGGCCTGCTTCTAGCCGGGCCACGTCGAGCAGTTCGGTCAGCATCCGGGTAGCCTGCTGCATATTGCGCTGCAACATTGCCAGCATCTGACTTCGTTCTTCATCGGTATCAGCCATTGTCAGCAAACTGGCCGCGCCCTGAATAATGCCGAAATTACCCCGCAGGTCGTGTGAGGTGCTGCGGAGCAGTTCGCCCCGTTCGCGCAACTGCTGGCGGAGCTGACTCAACACCTGTACGTTTTCGTTGGAGTCTTCCAGCTGATTGAGCAGGTTATGCTGCTGCCGTTCGGCTTCTTTCAACGCTGTTATGTCCTGCCCGGTCAGCACGATTCCGTCGTCGTAACATTTCAGCGTAATCAGCATCCACTGCTTTGTATCGGGGGTATAGCGCTCTTCGTGAAACGGTTTGCCGGCCAGCACCGCTCGCAGCTTCTCAACTGTCCCCTCCTGCCAGAGCAGATTGCTCAGGCCCGTCGCTAACCGGCCGGTTAGCGTATCGGTCGATTCATTGACCAGGCGGGCAAACTCCCGATTGGCCGTCGCCACCTGAAAATTGACGACGACCTGCTCATTATTCCGAACGGGCTTAACAAACGCAACGGCCATGTCCGAACTGTTGAGTACGGCCTGTAGGTTGAGGGCCGTCTGCTTCAGCATCTGTTCGGTCTGTTTCAGTTCGGAAACGTCGATAACCAGCCCAACCGAGCTTAGCGGTTTACCGTCGTTGCCTTTCTGCATTTGCCCCGTTCCCAGCAGGTAATGGGTGCTGCCGTCCGCATGAACGACACGGTACTCCAGCAAAAACGGCTCACCACTTCTGATCGATGCCTGCGTGTGGTCCATGACCCGCAACCGGTCGTCGGGGTGAATCCGGTTCATCCAGTCATCAATACTTAGCGTCCCTTCATCATTCGTAAAGCCGACGATCTGTTTGCCGCGTTCATCCCACACGGTCAGATTGTTGTGCCAGTCCCAGTGGCCAAGCCCGGCCTTACTGGCGGCCAGCGTCATCTGCATCAACTGATTGGTCTGCATCAGCTGGTGGGTGCGCTCCCGCAGCTGTTCTTCAACCTGTTTGGTAGCGGTAATGTCGAGAACCGAGGTTAGCACCCGGCTCTTCATACCCGGCAACCGTTCGGCCCGGTACAGCAGGTGGCGTATCTGCCCATCGGGCCGGATGATCCGGTGTACGTAACTGTAGGGCTCTCCGTCCATCATAGCCTGCCTGATGGTGGTCCGGATGGATTCAACGTCGTCAGGGTGCGTAATCGACTCCAGAAACGCCAGCGTTGGCTGAAACTCGCTCTGACTATACCCGAAGAACGCCAGCATCTCGTCGGACGGGTATAACTGCCCCGTAACGATGTCGTATTCGTAGGTGCCGATCTGAGCAATATCCTGTATCTGCTTGAGGTGCCGGTTGATTCGCTCCAGGTTGACGTTCAGCGTACTCAGCTCAGCTGTTCGCTCCTGTACCCGCCGATCCAGTTCCTCGTTGGCTTCTTTCTGCACGTGAATGTCGGCCAGACTACCGATGTAGCCATCGAACTGCCCATTGGCAGCGTACATGGGCTGCGCATGCTCGAACATCCAGCGGTACTGGCCATCGTGCCGACGCAACCGGTACTCGATCTGAAACGACTGCTGCTGGGCAATGCTGTTCTGATAAATAGTCTGATACATCGATCGATCATCGGCAAACAGACCGGCCTCCCAGCCCGAGGTGGTTACGTCCTGCAGCGAGCGGCCCGTAAACTGCGACCATACCTTGTTGAGGAATGTATAATTACCCTGAGCATCGGTCACCCAGATCAGCGACGGCGCATTATCAGCGATCTGCCGGAACCAGGCTTCGCGCTCGGCCAGTAACCCCTGTACCCGTTGCTGCTGCGTAATATCATCGATAGCCAGCAAAATCGAATCCTGCTGACGAACGACCCGCCGGGCGTTGAGCGATAGCCGCTTCTCGCCCATGTCGATGGTCTTATAGGTCAGTTCAAACCCCTGAAACTGCGTATCCGACGTAACAATATCGGTCAGCATCAGCCGCAGTTCGGGAATATCCCACTGTCGGCTGTCGAGTTCATAAATCAGTCTCCGCTCCGTATTATCCTCCGTCAGGTCAAACATTCGGTAGAAGGCCGGATTCGCACTTTTAACCCGCAGGTCGGTGTCCAGCACCAGCGTAGCTTCCCGGATAGTGCCAAAAATATCTTCGGCAAACTGATACGCTTCCGACAGCTGATCGTTTCGTACCTGCAACTCCTGATTGATCGTCAGTAGCTCTTCGTTCGTCGACTCAATCTCTTCCTTGCTGGTTTCCAGTTCTTCGTTGATGCTTTGCAGCTCTTCGTTGCTACTGATGATTTCTTCATTAGCCGATTGCAGTTCTTCATTGCTGGCTTCCTGCTCTTCGATGATCGAACGCATGTCTTCCCGCAGGGCTGTCAGTTCAGCTTCCAGCTCCTGAATCCGGCGATTGCGGGCATCGGCATTGTGGGTGCTGGGCACTACGGGCGGGTCGACCTCTTCGAAAATAATCAGGAAAAGACGTTCCTCAGTGGCCGTATCGAGCGGTACGGCTTCGATATCCACGTGGTACACCTTATTGCGCAGCTTAACTTCCAGACCGCCTTTCCGAACGCGTTCGCCGGACTTATTGGCTTTGTTGACGATGTTGCGCAGTTCGAACACCAGCGACGGGCGCGCCATCTTGAGCAGATTCAGACTTGCTTTGCCCGGTGACGGTTCGAGAAATGGACCTGTTGACCCACGAAACTGAAGAATTTCCAGATCATGGTTAACGACCACGCTCGCTGGCACAAACTGACTCAGCAGTATGTTGTCGACAACCTGATCCAGATCCGGACTGTTGGAAGACGCCGTATGACGCTCGAAAATGTATTCGCCGACTTTCGTAACCTGCCGGGGTAGCAACGCCAGCCGTACCATCTTATGATCGCCATCGACTGACCGGGGTGTCATTGTAAACGTTGCCCGGCTATCGACATCATTTCTCCGGGCAAAGACTTTGTAGTTTTTCTCAAGCTGAGAAAACAGTGGAGCCGACGTCCCAACCGTTTCTGACTTCCCCATCATCAGATAGCCTGAGGGGTTCAGGGCGTAGTGAAACGTAACGATTGCTTTCCGCTGAAGCGTATTGTCGAGGTAAATCAGCAGGTTGCGGCAACTAATCAGATCAAGGCGCGAGAAGGGCGGATCTTTCAGCAGGTTATGGGGCGCAAACACGCACAAATCCCGCACGGCTTTATTGATGCGGTACTGATCGTCGACCTTCGTAAAAAACCGCTGAAGCCGCCGGGTCGATACGTTCATCACCTCACCGCGCGTATAGCTGCCCAACCGGGCTTTGGCCACCGCCGGTTCGCTCAGGTCGGTGGCAAACAACTGGATGGGGTGGCTGGAAGCGCGGTCGCCCATCACTTCCAGCAGTAGTATTGCCAGCGAATACGCTTCCTGACCCGTCGAGCAGGCCGGCACCCAGATACGAATCGGATCGTTTGCTGGCTTTTCCCGGAGGATCTGCGGGAGCAGCACTTTCTGCACGTAATCCATCGTGTCGGCGTCGCGAAAAAAGCTCGTTACGTTGATGAGCAGATCGTTGTACAGCTGAGCCAGTTCTTCCGGGTGCTGACGCAGGTAGCCAACGTAGTCGTGTAGCGAATCAAGTTTGAAGAGCAGCGTCCGACGGATGATACGCCGACGAATAGTTGTCGTTTTGTAGTGGCTGAAGTCGACACCCATAGCCCGGCGCAGTAGCTGGATAATGTTGCGCAGATCGTCTTCAGTACCCGCCAGTTGGGTATCCATCGACTGATCGGTCGGCTCGGGTTCCCGCTCTTCGCGCATGAGGGTTTCCCGGAAAAGACCAGTCTGATGGCTTAGCCGCTCCAGCTCAGCAGCAATTTCAGCGGGCGGCAGCACCTTATCGACTACGCCTTCCAGAATGGCCGTCCGGGGCATACTCTGATACTGGGCCGTATCGTCCTGCGCGAAGGTGATGCCCCCGGCTGCGTTGATTGCCCGCAGCCCCAGTGTCCCGTCCGACGCCGTACCCGATAGCAGTACGGCAATGGTCCCTTCTTTCTGCCACTCGGTCAGCGACAAAAAAAACTGATCGATCGGCATATGCGTGACCGGCTTATCCTGATTGGCGGTCTGCGTAAACACGCCATCGATTATCTCCAGATCTTCATTGGGGGGAAGCACGTACAGATGATTGGGCTCCACTGCCAGCAGGTGATGTGCGCCTTCGACGGGCATCTGCGTACTCGACGCCAACAGCGCGATCGGGTCAACAGGATTTTTGGGGTCAGGGTGCTGAATGTACACGTAAGCCATCCCCGTCACCGACGGCAGCCTGGCCAGAAGATCACGCATGGCATCGATCCCCCCGGCCGATGCGCCAATCGCAACAATAGGTACTGTTGTCGATTGACTGGACTGCCCGGAGGGTTCGCCGTTCTTCTTTTTCGCCATGTCGGATATGCCTTCGGCAAACTAAGGAGCCGAATAATTGTTTTGATTGGAGCAGGGAATCGTCCTCTTCACATAAAAGTATAACTTACCATTCGCATGGCAAAACGAAACATCGTTGTGATTGGCGCTTCAGCAGGAGGTGTCTTTGCATTAAAGCACCTGGTAGAAGCCCTGCCCGCTGATTTCCCGGCTTCCATATTCGTTGTTTTACACGTGTCGCCCAATTCGCCCAGCATGCTACCCACGATTCTGTCGTCGGCCGGTCCACTGCCAGCTATACACCCGACCGACGGCGAACTTATTCAGCCGGGCTATATATACGTAGCGCCCCCCGATCACCATCTCCTGGTCGAGCACGATCAGATTATTGTGAAACGAGGGCCGAAGGAAAATCGCTTTCGGCCGTCGATTGATGCCCTGTTTCGCTCGGCAGCCTACACGTACGAAGAACGGGTCGTCGGGGTTGTTCTGACGGGTATGCTCGATGATGGTACATCGGGGATGTGGTCAATCAAGCGGCTTAACGGCGTTACGATCGTGCAGAAACCCGAAGACGCAGCTTACGGCAGTATGCCCAACAGCGTGCTCGATTTTGTCGATGTCGACTACAACGTACCCCTGAGCGATATGCCTGCCCTGCTCACCCGGCTGGTTACCGAATCCATCCCTGATACGCAACAGCATACCTTCCAGGAACAGAACCTGATGGAGGCCGAGATAAACATTGCGGCTCAGGAAAACGCGTTTGATATAGGCATTCTGAACATGGGCGAGCTGACTCCGCTCACCTGCCCGGAGTGCAGCGGAGCCCTCATCAGCATCAAGGAAGGCAAGCTGATTCGGTACCGGTGCCATACCGGCCACGCGTACACGGCGAATTCGCTGCTGGCCGAAACGACGAAGTCGGTCGAAAAGTCGTTCTGGAAAGCGATCCGTAGTCTGGAAGAAACGGTTATTCTGCTGGAGCAGTCGGGTAAGCAATTTGCAGAGGGTGGTAATCAACAGGCGTCAGAGCAATTTTTTGCCAGAGCGCGCGAAACCCGCGAACGCGCCCGGTTCGCCCACACCTTCGCTACTGTTCAGGAGCGACTTAGCTTCCCTGAAGTGACCAACGGCACGAACTAACTATGCTGTAATACGGGCCAGAAATTGACTATACTGCTCCGTCGAAACGTCGATTGCCAGCCGCTTGTGGGGATTGCTGAACCCGGCGATGATCGCAATGGCCGACTTGGATATACGCAGCTCACGGGCCAGCAGCTCAATGAGGTACGTATTGGCCCGGCCATCCTGCGCTGGTGCTTTGAGTTTGATGGTAAGCTGCCCGGCAGCGTCGATTGCCAACTGATCGACCTTACTGCCGGGCTTTACTTTCAGTGATACGGTCACGCAGGCTGACTCAGCTGTCCGGCCAGTACGGCGATACCTTCCTCAAAACTGTGCGGGTTATAGCCCAGCACGGCTCTCGACTTGTCGAGGGTAAAGCCGGTACGAGGGGGGCGACGGGCCGTTTGTTTGAACGTCGACCCATCGGCCTGCGCGATCAGCGACTTATCGAGCCCGAAGTAGTCAGCCGTTTTGATGGCCATCTCGTAGGGCGTCAGTACTTCTTTTCCCGAAATATTAAAGATCCCTTCGGCTTTCTGGTCGGCAATCAGGTAACACCCCATCGCCAGGTCTTCGGCCAGCGTCGGGCTGCGCCATTGATCCGTTACGACCTTGATATTTTTGCCACCTTCAAGCGACGATTTCACCCATAAAATGATGTTGCTGCGGCTCATGTCGTGGGCAATGCCGTAGACCAGTACGGTGCGGGCAATGGCCCACTTGATGGCGGAGTGGCGCACCACGCTTTCAGCAGCCAGCTTACTCCAGCCATAGAAGCTAATGGGGTTACCTTCAGCCGTTTCGTCGTACGGGCCAGCCGTACCGTCGAAGATAAAATCAGTGGATACGTGTACCAGAAACGCACCGGTGTCGCGGCAGGCATCGACCAGCGATTCGGTCGCCGTTACGTTCTGCGCCCAGCAGTCGTCTTTCTGCAATTCGCACTTATCCACATCGGTCATGGCCGCAGTGTGGATAACTATATCCGGCCGCGTCGAACAAACAACGTCCATCACCTGTTGCCGGTCGGTGATGTCCATCGGCTGATAGGTGTAGCCTTCCGCGTAAGGCAATCGATTTTCACCACGTGCCGTAGCAACTAGATCAACATCAGGCTTTTGCGTCAGTAACCCAACGAGTTTCTGACCAAGCAGACCATTGGAACCGGTTAGTAAAATGCGTTTCTTCATAGTGTAGCAACGTGCTATGACGCTGAATTTCAGGCCAATTTCAGCCTATTGATCGTACGAATACCCGTACTGTTTACTAATTTTTTTCTTTCTGACCCATTTTCCAGTCATTCGCATGTAGATATCTATAGTGGGTCGATTGCGCTCATCGCGGGGTTGTTTGGCGATGCTGTCGACAACAGACAGTCCGTCAATAACTTGGCCAAAAACGGTGTAGTTACCATCGAGATGCGGGGTGCCGCCCACCGTTTTGTACACCTGCTGCTGCTCCGGCGTCGGCACGTGCCCATTCGCGCCTTTTATGCGCTCGATTTGTTTCTGCAACCCGGCATCGTCCCAGACGCGCCCCTGCACGATGTAGAACTGACAGCCGCTCGACGCTTTCGCCGGGTTGTTGTCCCGGGCAGCAGCCAGTACGCCTTTCTTGTGAAACAGAGATGGTACGAACTCGGCCGGAACGGTATAGCCGACATCGCCGTTGCCCAGCGCAGTGCCCGCCACCGGTGTGCGCGACTCCGGGTCGCCCCCCTGCACCATGAACGACTCGATGATCCGGTGAAACAGCAGGCCGTCGTAAAACCGCTGATCGACCAGCCTGATGAAGTTGGCTTTGTGCTTCGGCGTCTGATCGTACAGCACCAGCGTCATCGGTCCGTAATCGGTCGTGACCGAAACGACGTAGTCCTTTCTCTTCCGGTTCTGCGCCGTAGACCCCAGCGATAACAGGCAAAAAACCAGCAGGCAGTAGCTACGTATGGAATGGCTCATCAGTGGTATCACAATTCGACCCGGTTCGAGAATACATCTTTCAGCCGCTGATCGTGGGTAACGACAATCAGGCTGGCCCCAATCTGCTCCGACTGGTCGCGCAGTAGTCGAACAACCCGGTCGGTATTTTCGTCGTCGAGACTGGACGTCGGTTCGTCGGCTAGAATTACGTCGGGTTGATTCATCATGGCGCGGGCGATACTGACGCGTTGCTGCTCACCCTGACTCATCTGATTGGTTTTCTTGTGTAACTGCCCATCGAATCCGAGCTGACCAGCCAGTTCGTTCGCCCGGCTTTTGGCCTGCGGTTTTCCGGCCAGGTAGTTCGCCATCAGCAGATTATCGAGCACGGACAGTGAACTGACGAAGTGCGGCTTCTGGTACACGATACCCAAATGCCGGGCGCGGAAAGCCGCCGTCTGGGCGGGGCTGAGGGTGGTCAGGTCGGTGTTGTCGATGGTGACAGACCCGCTTTTCGGTGTCAGCAGCAAGGCTAACAGATGCAGCAGGGTTGTCTTTCCCGTGCCGGACCGCCCCAGAATAAGCAGAGCTTCACGGTTGGCGCAGCGCACATCGGGAAATGCGAACTGCTTATCGGGATTGTACGCAAACGTGAGTTGATTGGTTGCCAGCATCGGCTGCTTCGGTTGACTACCGACAAAAATAGGTAAAAGTTGTAATTTGGCTCCGTCAGAGTTTTTTCGACAGGATTACAGGATTAACAGGTTTTGTTTGACCTTATCACTACCATGCTGGCATCCCAGCATAACATGATAACGTAAACAGGCAAATCCTGTCAATCCTGTAATCCTGTCAATAACCAACTTTATCAGTGAAACGTATTGCCATTTTTGCGTCAGGATCGGGGTCAAACGCCGAGAAAATTGCGGACTATTTTGCCGGTTCGGCCGACGTATCCATCGACTTGATTCTATCAAATAATCCAAAGGCAGGGGTGATCGACCGGGCGCGTCGGCATCATATTCCGGTGCTGCTCTTCGACCGCACTACGTTCTACCAGACCGACCGCGTTACCCACCTGTTGCAACAACAAAACATCGATCTGATTGTACTGGCGGGGTTCATGTGGCTGATGCCCGGCGGGCTGGTGCGGGCGTTTCCCAACCGCATTGTCAATATTCACCCGGCCCTGCTGCCCAGGTTCGGCGGAAAAGGCATGTACGGGCATTTTGTGCACGAAGCCGTGGTGGCGGCTCGCGAAACTGAATCGGGCATCACGATTCACTTCGTCAACGAACACTACGATGAAGGAGCGCCCATCTTTCAGGCGCATTGCCCGGTTGCGCCCACCGACACCCCCGACGACGTGGCCCGGCACGTACAGGTACTCGAACACGAGCATTATCCACGCGTCGTAGCCGACGTATTGGCTACACTACCCACCCGAACCCTATGAAAATCGGCTGTTTGCTGCTACTTGTCGCGTGTTTAGCGGGTTGCTTCCCGGCCCGGTTGTACATTAAAAATACGCCGGTTTTCCCCGTCGACGTATTCTACGAACGCCAGCGCCCCGAGCGGCCGTTCGAGCCGATCCGTGATCTGGAAGTCAGCGACGAAACACCGGTTCGGGATGGGCAACTGATGAATAAACGGCTGCTGAAGCGCGGCAACGATATGCAGGAGAAAGAGTTGCTGCTGGCCCGGCTGACCTTACAGGCCAAAAAGCTGGGTGCCAACGCACTGGTCGGCGTTAAGTACACCTACTACACCAGTGCCACCGACAACGGCTACAGCATGCGTGGGCTGGCCGTTCGCTACCGCGATGAACAACCAGTTCGTAACTAAAAAGGCGGGGAAGCTAGTAGAAGCTGCCCCGCCTTTTTAGTTGCTACACAATCGCGTAACCGCTTATTTGATCTCCTCGTAGTCGACATAGTCACCGCCTTTGAACGGCGCATCGCCTTTGGGTGATTTGTTGTCTACCCGAACTTCCCCTTCACGCCGACGCTCGAAACCACCGGCCTGCTTTTGTTGCTTTACCAGTTGACGACCCACCAGCAGGTAAAAGACAAACCGGCGAACGGGTGGAACAAATAAAATGATGAGTGTGATGATGAACAGATATTTGAGCAGCATAACAGGGTGTCGTTGATAGCGTATAAACGTAGGGACCGGCGGATTAGTTTGTCGGGCTATCCGAGCATCCGGGGTCTGTGTCTGGGCAAACCCCGGATGCTCGGATAAATCTTACTGACCGTACAAGGCCTTTCCGGCCGCTTCATACTTGTCGCCGGTCGACCACTGTGGACGGGTAGCTCGATTCGCAATCAACCGGGCCGCGTGCGCGTAGGCTTCGCAGAACCGGTAGACATAGTTCATATCCAGCGATTCCGGATTGTCGATGGCCTGATGGTAGTACTTACCAATCGCTTCGTCAAAGGTTTTGAAGCCGGGGGAGAAGGTCGGCGCCGGAATCCCTTTGGCGGCAAACGCGACATTATCCGAGCGATCGAACAAGCCCTGTTCGGGAGCCGGTTCGGCGAAAACGCCAAGTCCGGCGGCTTTCGCAGCGGCTTCTATGTCGGCCTTTGCCCCGGTCCGTTCCAGCCCGATCACCGATACCAGCGTAGTGTCGTTGTAGCCAGCGCCATCGGTATTGAGGTCAAAAATGGTTTGCTTCAGCGGTACCAGCGGATGACCGGCGTAATACGAGCTACCGAGCAGACCAACTTCTTCACCCGTCAGGGCCAGCACCAGGATCGAGCGTTTGGGCCGCTGTTGACTCAGCGCTTTGGCAGCCGCCAGAATAGACACGGTACCAAACGCGTTGTCGCGTGCGCCATTGAAAATACTGTCGCTAGGCTGGTACGGACTCCCACCCTGCTTACCAACGCCCACATGGTCGAAGTGCGCCGACAGGATCACGTATTCACTTTTCAGCGCCGGATCGGTGCCTTCGATAATGCCCGCTACGTTTGCCGATGATACGACTACACTCGGCCGACCCGACGTTTTCAGCGTCACGGCCTGCCCGCTCTGCTTCAACTGCTTGTACTTATTATTGGCGTTATTGACCCACAGGTGCGTTACGGGTGCCGGAGCGGCAGTCTCGTCGGTGACGGGCAGGTTGACCTGTTCGCGACTAAAATACTGGTTGACGAAGCCCCACGGAATCGACTCGCTATAGAGTTCGAGCAGCGCAGCCGCTCCTTTTTGGGCCGCCATTTTGCGCTTCTGACTAGCTGCCTGAAAAATTTCACGGGGGCTTTTGGCATCCGGCGAGCCGCCCTGCACGACGACAATACGGCCCTTCACATCCTGCCCTTTATATCCCTCATCGCCATCGGTCAGGCCGTAGCCTGCGTAAACGACCTCCCCTGATACGTTGGCTGGTTTGCCCGCCATCACGACGAGTTCTTTGCCAAGACGCAGCGTATCCGATCCGATCAGCAGCGTTGCCGACTGGGCCGCACTGATTTTGTCCAGCGAAAACCGCTGCATGTACGTACCCTGATCGCCCGCCGGTTTCAGGCCCAGCATCCGATACTGCTCGGCGATGTAGCGGGCGGCCACCGCGTTACCGGGCTCACCCGTCCGCCGACCCATCAACTCATCAGACGCCAGAAACCGAATCTGGGCATCGATTTCGGCGCTGGAAATAGCCGGTTCGGGTCGTCCGGGCAACGGCAGTACCGTCGTGCCGATTTTGGGACGAGGCTTCGTCGGTTTGGGAGCGGGCTGGGCTACTGCGCCAGCCATCGTCAGCGCGACCAGTGCGACGGGGAGAAGATGCTTCATTCGGAGTATTAAAGTTGTAAGGTTGTAAAGTTATGGAGTTATAGAGTTGCTACCGCGTCGCTCCAGCGAACCGGTGGCTGACGCCGGATGGGCTGACGCGCCAGCAACTTTACAACGTCAAAACTCTACAACTTTATTTGGGTCGTTTGTACAGCGGTACGGTGCTGCATGGCTCACCAAATAGCAGGCTTTGCACAATGGGCTTTAACACGCGAGTCAGCTCGACGTAGGCCGCGACTGGTACGGGAACTTTACTGCATCCTTTCACCACCACACGGGCATCGCGGTACTGCGCCGGATCGATGTGAGCAATGGCGTCGAAATAGAGTTTCTCTTCCAGGTCGGTCAGGGAGCCGAACACAACCGAATTGGCGTATGGCTGAAGCTGAATCGTTAGCAGCATATACGCCCAGGTTGGCACAATAGCATCTTCGGTGCAGGTGATCGCTACATTCTTACCCGCGTACTGACTCCAGTCGTATTCTTTCAAAAAAGCCCGGAAGTCTTTTTCGCGCAGGATCATTCCCATGTACAGGTTATCTTTCAGATCGTACACAACCCGTTCACCGGGGTGGTACAGTTCCTCCAGATCGAGCGAAACGAGGCCACTACTGGCCACGCGGTTTATGATTTCGGTTTCCATATAGATGCTGGCAAGCCACTGACGGGGGGCGGTTGGCACGACCGCTTTCCCCAACCAGAACAGGCTGTTTTTTACGCAACAACCCTGATCTGCCGAATGGTTTCTTTCCTGCAAATCAGTCACCAAAGGCTCAGATTTTTTTGCTACTTTTGTTCTCATATACAATAGAAAAAAGCCAACCCGTCGGCCTATGAAATTCATCGTCTCCTCGTCGGTTCTGCTCAAGAACCTCCAGAATATTAACGGCGTCGTGGCAACCAACCCGATTGTGCCGATCCTCGAAAATTTCCTGTTTCGTATCGACGCCGGTACGCTGACGATAACAGCGTCGGATCTGCAAACGACCATGACTACGCAGATTGAGGTCGAAGCAAGCGAAAATGGCTCGATTGCGATTCCGGCTAAACTTCTGCTCGATACACTACGCAGTTTGCCCGAACAGCCCGTTACGATCAATATCGACATGGACACGTTCGGCACTGAAATTCTGACTGACAACGGACGTTACAAGCTGTCGGGTGAAAACCCGATCGATTTCCCCAAACTGCCGACAGTAACCAAGAATCAGTCGGTTGATATGACGTCGGACGTACTCCTGAGCGCCATCAACAACACGGTGTTCGCTACCAGTACGGACGACCTGCGCCCGGCCATGACGGGGGTTTATCTGCAACTCGGCAGCGATAGCACAACGTTTGTGGCTACCGACGGGCACCGCCTGATCCGGTACCGCCGGACCGATCTTGGTACACCTTCGGCCAGTTCGATCATTATTCCGCGTAAGGCGCTGCAACTGCTGAAGGCATCGCTGCCGGAGGGGGTACCCGTCACGGCGGAGTTTAGTCAGGCCAATGCGTCGTTTACGTTTGGCGGCAACGGCCGGCCGACCACGCAACTGATCTGCCGCTTGATCGACGAACGGTTCCCCGATTACGAAAACGCCATCCCGACCAACAACCCAAACGTAATGACCATCGGCCGGACGGATCTACTGAACTCGCTGAAGCGGATCATGATCTACGCCAACCGGACGACGCACCAGATTCGGCTGTCGCTGAAAACCAACGCGCTGACCATTTCGGCCGAAGACCTCGACTATTCTAACGAAGCCAACGAAAAGCTACTCTGCGATTACGACGGCGACGCGATGGAGATTGGTTTCAACGCCAAGCTGATGGCCGAAATGCTGAGCAATATCAGTGCTCGTATGATCTCGCTGGAACTGTCGGCACCGAACCGCGCCGGCCTGCTGATTCCGGCCGATAAGGAAGAAAACGAAGATATTCTGATGCTGGTGATGCCGGTAATGCTGAATACCTACGCGTAAAAAGCCTTTTGTCATCTTTTGCTAGCCCGGTTGCCTTTTACACAGCAATCGGGCTATTTTTGTCTACGTAAACACACCATAACCCACCGAACATTTATGACACCCGACCGTAGACTCAATCAGCTAGAACCGCTGGTAGCTGACGTACTACAAAAAGTCGACCAGCTCATTGAGGGGCAGGGCAGACTTATTGACGATATCCTTCGCGTCGAACAGAGAGCCGATCTGGTAGCCAAAGGGGTTGCCGATTTGACACTCATCACACAGCGCCAGTATGATGATCTCAGGAGCGGACAGCAACTGTTACACGATGGCCAGCAGACAATGCAAACCGGTCTAAACATGTTGCAAGTTGACCAGCAATTATTACAGGATGGGCAGCAGACGCTGCAAGCCAGTCTGAATACCCTGCAAATTGACCAGCAAGTACTGCAGACTGGCCAGCAGACGTTGCAAGCTAGCTTAAACACCCTGCAAGTTGACCAACAGGTGCTACAGACTGGTCTAAACACGTTGCAAGTTGATCAACAAGCACTACAGGATAGTCAGCAGACAATGCAAGCCAGTCTAAATACTTTGCGAACTGAACAGCAACTGTTACAGGATGGCCAAAATGCTATCCTGCAGTATTTAAAAGAGAAGCTTCCTTAGTTAAGTCGAAGCAATAGTGACCTACACCGACGATGCCCTGATTGAGTGAAGCAACCTCATCAGGGCATTGTACTTTTCAACAGTACGTACAAAGAGAAAGTCGGCATTCAAATACCTTTGCAGCCACCTTTCCGGCCGCTTTCCCCAGTCTCCCTCCCCGTTATGAAACAACGTACCGCCCCGGCGCTGATCTTTATCTTCATTACCCTGCTGCTCGACGTAACCGGGCTGGGCATTATCATCCCGGTATTCCCCAAACTGATCGAGCAGTTGATCGACGGCGACATCAGTCAGGCAGCCAGTTATGGGGGATGGCTGAGTTTTTCCTATGCGCTGATGCAGTTCGTATTTTCACCGATCCTGGGTGGGCTGAGCGACCGATACGGGCGTCGGCCGGTGCTGCTGTTTTCACTATTTGGCTTTGGTATCGATTATCTCTTTCAGGGGTTTGCCCCAACGATCGAATGGCTGTTTGTTGGGCGGTTGCTGGCGGGCGTTACCGGGGCCAGCTTTACGACGGCCAATGCCTACATCGCCGACATAAGCACCCCTGAAAAGCGGGCACAGAACTTCGGACTCGTCGGTGCTGCGTTCGGCGTCGGATTCATTCTGGGGCCGGTTATCGGTGGTTTTCTGGGCCAATACGGACCGCGCGTACCGTTTTTCGTGTCGGCCGGGCTGACGCTGCTCAACTTTGTGTATGGTCTGTTTATTCTGCCGGAATCGCTGGCTCCCGAAAACCGCCGTCCGTTCGACTGGAAGCGGGCGAACCCAATTGGCTCGTTGATGAACCTGGGCCGATACCCGGTCATTCTGGGATTGGTTGCGTCGCTGGTGCTGATCTATATCGCAGGCTTTGCGGTACAGGGCACCTGGACGTTCTACACGATGGAGAAGTTCAAATGGGACGAGAAAACCGTGGGGTTGTCATTAGCCGCCCTCGGCCTGTCGTTTGCCGTTGTGCAGGGCGGGCTAAGCCGCGTGATTATTCCTAAACTGGGCACTGAGCGATCGGTTTACGTCGGTTTACTGTTCAGTGCCATGGGCTTTATTTTGTTTGCCTTCGCGTCGCAGAGCTGGATGATGTTTGCCTTTCTGGGTGTCTATGCACTGGGTGGTATAGCCGGGCCATCGGTGCAGGGCATCATTTCCAATCAGGTACCATCGAGTGAGCAGGGCGAGATTCAGGGTGCCCTCACTAGTCTTACCAGCACCACCTCAATCATTGGTCCGCTGATAATGGCTAACCTCTTTTCTTACTTTACCCGCTCAACAGCGCCGGTTTATTTTCCGGGTGCGCCGTTTGTACTGGGTGCCGTATTAATTTTGATTAGTGCCGGACTGGCCCGCCGGAACTTTGCCCGTCAGGGCCGTACGCCCGAACAGGCTGTTCCGCAATCATAGTTTAAACACGGCGTTGACTTTCAGCAGCATATCATCGTCGGTTTTCATGCCCATCAGCGATGGCCGCTCAATTTTGTACTCGGTCAGACTAATGGGAAATTCGCCAGTCAACGTTATCGAGTTGCCCGTTTCTTTCCGCATAACGGGAACCGTGACGGCTTTGGCAATACCGTGAAAGGTCAGTGTGCCTTTGGCGACCAGTTGTCCCTCGTTGCCCGGCTTTATGTCGGAGCTGACGAAGGTGACGTTGGGGTACTTGATGCCATCGAGTACTTCTATCGCGTGGGAGTCGCGGTTGTTGTTGTCGCTGTCGAACGAGGCCACTTTGATCGATACAGCCACGCTCTCCGGCAGCTTGGTTTCGTCGTTATAAATCATGGCGCAGTTGACATCGTGACTGACGCCGTCCCACTTGTGCAGCGGATGTTTGGCCGAGTAGGTTACCGTCGACGCGGCTTTGTCGGCCATGATCTTGCGCTTTGCCATCGGTGCTGCGAGGCAAAGTAGAATCAGAAGAAATTTCATAGGAGTATCCGGTTTGGGTGTCAACACGGAGGCACGGAGAACACAAAGAATTATTAGGTATATGTTCTTTGTGTTCTCCGTGCCTCTGTGTTTAAAAAGCTAAAATGTCAAAGCGGCAATAGAGATGGCATACGCGCCAAAGGTTGTGTAGGCAACCGCCCGGTGAACGGGTTTCAATTCAGGATTCTGGTCGATCATATGAGCCAGCACATTGGTGGCAATCATACCGGTCAGGTGCACGATCGCCAGGTATTTGTGCAGTTTGATGGTGGTAAAACCGCGCCGGGCACCCACGATAGGCGGTGGCGCCGTCAGTGATAGCACAAGTGTGGTGCCGTAGGTTGCGTTGATGATACCCGCCGTGCGTTCGTGCCACCGTTTCAGGTCGACGTATTCCTGCCCTTTCGCGCTGTACAGCTTCCCACCCAGAATGCCCTGCGCCACAAAGCCAGCCAGTGTCACGAAGCCACCAACCTGATGCGCGACCAGCATGGTCCGCCGAACTTTCAACTCCTTCGCCCGGCTTTCCGGCGTTAAGGGGGCAATGTTCAGTGTCCGCAATAGGCCTTTAGGTCCCCAGAATGCCCGTTGCGTGAAAATCATTTTACGGGGCAGGAGCGGCTCAGCAGCCGTCGAATCAGACAAACCCGCCAGCAGATCATTCGCCGACGTATCGACCGCCGGGATCGTATCCGGACGGGATTTAACGGCGGTGGAGTCCTGCGACCACACGGAGTGTATCGACAGACAGAAAATAAATAAAAACAGGAAGGTTCGCATCCGATTGTATCAGAATTAGGTCGTGATGGTGAGCGTGTTACCGTCTGAACTCAGGGCCGTTTTGTACAACGTCAGACCTGTCGTGGCTGGACCAACCTCAACGGCACCCACCGTGCTAAACTCTGACCCGTGATTTGGGCAGTAAAAATCATTCTGAGAAAGCCGGTACTGCACGTTGGTACCCTGGTGCGTGCAGGCGCGCGCCAGCGCTACGTAGCTTCCCCCCTTCACACGGGCAACGATCATGCTGCCGTTGTACACATAACCACCTTCGGTTTTGAGTGGACTGTTTGTTGAGGCCGTCAGATCGAGTGTGCCCCCGCTTGTGGTACCCGTGCCGGTACCTGTACCTGTTGAGGGCGTCGGATCGGAACTGCCGCTGGAGCAGGAGGTCAGCGTACCCATGCAGTAAACGGCCATCAGGGCGGCACTGCTCATACCCAGCGAACGAAGAAATTCACCACGATTCAATTGTTCCGATTTTTGCGTTTCCATCTGGTTGTTTGTTTTGTGTATCGACATGTAATGAACTAGTAATAAGCAGGTTAATCAGGTTACAATTTGTAGCGTAGCGAAAAGAAAGCCCCGGTACTCAACAGATTGACTTTGTAGAAGCCAACGCCCCGGAGCGGTACTTTCAAAAACGGCTCGACCTGCCAGAACAGGCGCGGGGTAAGTGCCCGTTCGTAACCAGCCGACACATTCAGCTGGCTGAATCCGTAGCGCCCCGTTTCGGTGGTCCAGTCCCGATACTTGATTTTCGGGTCGGCCGGGTTATCGTAATTATAGGTGTAGTCTTCCCGAAGCATGTAGTACGTGGTTGTACCTCCGCTGACAAACCAACGGCTGGGGGGCAACGGGTTACGACGCGGTATCAAGGCCAGATCGTAGCGCAGGTTAATGGGTATATCGAGCATATTGCAACGTCCGTCAATGCTGCTCGGTGCCACATCCCACTGACTCGTTGCCTTGCTTTCGTACATCGACTCATTGGCCTGGTACACTTTGATACTCCGCAATATCCCCGCCTGAATTCGCCACCGATGGTATTGATACTCCAGCATCAACCCCCCGTTGGTACCGGGCCGGGAAAAGTTCGTCAAGCCGATTGTACTCAGGTCCGGGGCTATCAGGGCCCGAACGCTCAGGCCTGTCGTCTTATCGACCACACTGGCGACCCGTTGAGCCTCCGTATCCGGTAACGCCGGAGCGGCTATCGTCCGGTCAATCAACGCGGGCTTACTGATTCTCATTATGGCAGGTGTACTCAGCAAGGCTACTGCATCGGCGAAACGGTCGGGCGGGGTTACGTCTGGTAGTTGGCTTGCGACCTGACCATAGCCCTTACGCTCTACCCGATCAGGCGATTGGTCAGTAAACGTCGATTTTGCCGTTCTCGCGTGTGGCTCCGCATAAAAATAGGCCGTTTGCTTTGGCGTACCGGCAACACGGCGCACCACCCGGTAAGCGACTTCAGGTTGACGGCCTGGACTGAACCGCTGGCCAGCCGTCGACTTACGAACGCGTATTACCGGCACTCTCTGCGCGGAAGATGGAACAGACGATATGGCGTCATCCGCAACCGATCGATTTTGGGTTTTCGATGATCCGGTGGCAGGCATGGCCACGGCAGTTTCTGCCAACTCCGGTTGATCTGGCGATGGCTTTTCGGATTTCGTCAGTGCTGATCCGGTGGTTGGTGGCGCAGCCAACCGATTTAGCGGATCCGGGTGCTTTTCATTACCCAAACCAGCCTTTTTTTTAGCTTGTACAGCCGTTGCTATTCGGCTATCCGACGTAGTAGTCGGTGCCACCGCCGGCACTACCCGGTTACGATTTGTTAGTAGCCAGACTCCAGTCGACAGCAGGAGTAGCAACACAACGGGCAGGCTACGACGAAACCAGCGTTGCCAGAATTGCTGCCGGTCGTAGGCGGCCAATTTATCCTGCATGGCCCGCCAGGCAACCGGATCGTAGGGCGGCTCAGACTCTTCAAGTGATTTTCTGAAGAGTCCGTCCAATTGGTCATCGGGTAACTCTTGCATACTCATCGGGGTGGTGTTGTTTCAGTAGATTACGCAGGTTTTCGCGAGCACGGGCCAGGTTCGATTTCGACGATCCGACCGAAATACCAAGTTTATCAGCGATCTCATCGTGCGCAAAACCATCAATTGCGTATAGGTTAAAAACCAGTCGATACGCTGGTGACAGCCGCTGGACGAGTGCCATCAGCTCATCATGTGCCAGTTGTGTATAAACATCCGGTTCATTTGGTGAGCTAAGCTGTTCTACCCGCTCGATGTCGCTCTGCTGGTTGTAGCGGGCCTCCTGCCGATAGTTGTCAATAGCTGTATTAATCATGATTCGCCGGAGCCAGCTTTTGAACGACTGCGATGGTTCGTACTGATCCAGTCGGGTAAAAACCTTCAGAAACCCATCGTTCAGCACATCCAGCGCACTATCACGCGAAGGGGCATACCGCATACAGACACTCATGGCGAACCCGTAAAATTGCCGGTATAGCAACTCCTGACTCTGGCGATGGTTGCGCATACAACCAGCCAATAGATCGGGAAGGGCAACACTTTGAGGACGGTTAGCCATCGATCAGGCAGCGGGACTATACGGTGTTAATGCATTTTTAACCCAAGTACGAGCAGAATGCGGCTACGGTTGCGTCGGCAGCAAAAAATAAACCTGAAACCCTGTTTTTAACCCTTTTGCCGTAAACTTGTCGGTGTTCATGTCAGGCTAATCCGGAAAGATACCGAGTCCTTTCCGACGTACACTTTACCGATTGGCCCGACCTGTCCGTTTATCGTATAGTATGAAATCTGCTTCGCTGCGTACGCTTACTTTTTTGCTGGTACTGATTGCCGTCAACGTGCTGTCGGCCTTTGTTTTCTTTCGGGTCGATCTGACGCAGGAAAAACGGTATACCCTCTCCGACGCCACCCGCACGATGCTGGAGAACCTGCCCGGCGACATCCACGTCGACGTATACCTGACGGGTGATTTACCACCGGCGTTCAAACGGCTCGAAAATGCTGTACGCGAAACGCTGGACGAATTTCAGGTGCGGGCCGGAAAGACTATTACCTACCGCTTCATCGACCCGGACGCCATTACCAGCACCGACGAGAAAACGAAGCTGATCGACCGGCTTCAGCAGCGGGGCTTGCTGCCGACAAACCTGGTAGCGAGTGAGGGGGGCAAGCGCACTGAAAAATTGCTGTTTCCGGGGGCAATCGTCTCCTACGCCGGCAAAGAAGTACCGGTGCTGTTGCTCAAAGGGAATAAAACGGCTTCGAAGGAAGATCAGCTGAACCAGTCCTACGAAGGCGTGGAATTCCAGCTCGCGTCGGCTATTCAGAAACTGACACAGACAAATGAGAATCGCCGACGCGTGGGGCTGCTTTACAGCAATACACAGGTGCCGCCCTCACGCTTCGCTGACCTGCTGGCGTCGGTGCAGGAAAAATACGACCTGTTTTTTGTGGATATGAGCAAGCCGGGCCCGATCAGCGGTATCGACGCGCTACTCGTTCCCAAACCGGACCATGCCTTCTCCAACGATGAAATTTTCAAACTCGACCAGTTCGTCGTGAACGGCGGGCGGGCGCTGTTTTTTGTGGATGGACAGCGGGTCGACTCTGTCAGTAACGAAGGCACCTACGCCCAGCCGCTCAATCTGAACCTCGACAACCTGTTTTTCCGGTGGGGCGTCCGTATCAACCGCGACGTGGTGAAGGATATGTACTGCGCGCCCATCCCCCTCAACGTGGGCAACATGGGCGACAAGCCCAATATTCAACTGCTCCCGTGGCGATTTTATCCGTTGCTCAACAACTTCGGCAAATCGGGCAATCCCATCGTGCGCAATCTGGATATGGTACTGGCCCGCTTTACCAGTTCGCTCGACACCGTGCAATCGCGGGGTATTCAGAAAATTCCGCTGTTACTGACCTCGCCGTATACGCAGGATTTGAAAGCGCCCGCGCTGATCGCCTATACCGAAGCCCGCAAACAACCCGATCCGCAAACGTATAACGGTGGCCCTAAACTGATTGCCTGTCTGCTGGAAGGTAAGTTTACCTCGCTGTATGCCAATCAGATTCTACCCGGCGATCCGCGTGCGGCTGGCTTCCGAGCCGAGGGGGTGCCGTCGCGCGTACTGATCTGTGCCGACGGTGATCTGGTTATCAACGACGTTAATTACCGCCAGAATCAGCCCTATCCGCTGGGCTTCGACCGCTTTACGCGTACCACGTATGCGAACAAGGATTTTGTCATGAACGCCATCGACTATCTTGTCGACCCCAACGGTGTGATCGCAGCCCGTGCCCGAACGGTGACACTACGCCCCCTCGACAAGATCCGGCTCGATACCAATCGTACTGGCTGGCGGGCGCTGAATCTGCTGGGCCCATTGCTATTGATCGGGTTAATTGGCCTCGGCTGGCAAACCCTGCGCCGAAGCCGCTACGCCCGATAGCTGCCCGACAGGAGCTTTAGTGTTTATGGGTAATGTGGTGTTGAGTCCCCGACCCGACACGCTTACGTCAGGAAATCGCTTCGCCCTGGATTGTGTCAGGTCGGGTACCCGACACCACTGTTGTTCTTTTATCGCTCTCCCCAACTGCTGTGGTGTAGGAGCTGGCACCCAGCTCCTACACCACAGCAGTTGCCTTTTACGACTGCGGGAACGTTCTTCGTGACGCTGAATTATCCCCCTACTTTATGTCGTCAGGCTCTACCTCACTTCGCCCTCTGTTTTCGTTACCCGTCATCGTGGCGGCTCTTGGCTACTTTGTCGACGTATACGATTTGCTGCTGTTCAACATCGTGCGGGTACCGAGCCTGAGCGACATGGGCCTGTCGGAAGCGGCTATTTCACTGGAAGGCGGACGTATTCTGAACATACAGCAGGCCGGTTTGCTGCTCGGTGGCATTCTGTGGGGGGTGCTGGGCGACAAACGGGGCCGACTGTCGGTACTGTTCGGATCGATCATTACGTATTCCCTGGCAAATATCGCCTGCGGATTTGTCAGCAGTCCGGGGGTATATGCCCTGTTGCGCTTTATCGCCGGACTGGGGCTCGCGGGTGAGTTGGGGGCGGGTATCACGCTGGTGAGTGAGATACTACCCCGGCAGTTGCGCGGCTACGGTTCATCGCTGGTGGCGGGCGTTGGCTTGTTTGGGGCCGTCGTGGCGTACTTCACCGTGTCGCTGTTTCAATGGCGCACAACCTACTTTATCGGGGGCGGCCTGGGGCTTGGCCTGCTGGTCTTGCGCGTGACTATCCTGGAATCGACCTTATTCCAGCAGGTGCAGCGGACAGGTATCCAGCGCGGCAATTTCTGGGCGTTGTTGCAAAACCGCGACCGGCGCATGCGCTACATCTGGTGTATGGGCATCTCGCTACCCACTTACTTCGTCATCGGTATTCTGGCGACGTTTGGCAATGAATTTGGTAAGGCGCTGCACCTACCCGACGCCATTCAGCCGGGCCGGAGCGTGATGTTTACCTACGTGGGCATGGTGGCGGGCGACTTGCTGAGCGGCCCACTTAGTCAACTGCTTCAGTCGCGACGCCGGGCTATCGGCCTGATGATGGGGGTGACGGTGTTCTTTGTGCTGATCTACCTGTCCGGTATCGTGTCGACAACCAACCTGTTTTACACGCTCTGCGTCGGCATGGGTTTCGGCATTGGCTATATCGCCCTGTTCCTGACGGTTACGGCGGAGAGTTTTGGTACCAACCTCCGGGCAACGGCCACAACCTCGGTGGCCAACAACGTCCGGGCGACCACGCTGCTCAGTATTCCCGCGTTTCAGGCCATGAAACCAGCCATCGGTACATTGGCAGCTGGTGGCGTTATCGGGCTGATCTGCTTTGGACTCGCCTTTCTGTCACTGCTTAAACTCCCCGAGACGTTCGGGCGGGACCTGGATTACAGCGAGGCATAAAAAACGGGTCAGCGCTGCCTGGCAGCACCGACCCGTTTTCAGAAGTCGATTACCGTATTGCTAGTATTCGTCTTCGTTAAAGAAGAAGTCATCTTTGGTCGGGTAATCCGGCCAGATTTCTTCAATGCTTTCATACGGTTGGCCATCATCTTCGAGTTCCTGCAGATTCTCTACGACTTCCAGTGGCGCACCGGAGCGGATCGAGTAATCAATCAGTTCGTCTTTTGTGGCTGGCCAGGGGGCATCTTCAAGATAAGAAGCGAGTTCGAGTGTCCAGTACATAGTGTGTATTTCAGTAAAGCGTGACTATTTTTTCAATGAGGGTGCAAAAGTATAAAAAAGTGATTATCCTAATCATTATCTGTTTAGTAGAATATTCACTAAAAACTCCTGACCGGGTTTAGGCGATTAACCAACCGTGTTCGGGTTTGTTTGCGCGGAATAGGCACAATTTACAATTCTGCTCCATTTCTTTCCTGGTTTACGCACCTTTCGTGCCAGCAAACAACCGTAGTTTTGCCCGGTCGACTTCCCATAATACGCCTGTAAACGGATCGACGTTTCGTTATGACTGTTGAAGTATGCGCTTTTTCGCTGCAATCATGCCTGACCGCGCAGGACGCCGGTGCCGACCGAATTGAGCTATGTGGAAGCCTGAGCGAGGGTGGCACTACGCCCAGCATCGGTCTCGTTTCGCAGGCTCGACGTCACGTGTCCATAGCGCTGTACGTCATGATTCGGCCGCGTGGGGGCGACTTTCTGTATTCCGAAACGGAATTCGCCGTAATGCAGGCTGACATCGAAGCGGCAAAAGCCGCCGGTGCCGACGGAATTGTACTGGGTCTGCTCCACCCCGACGGCACTATCGATGAAGAAAAAACGCGTACGCTGGTTGAAGTGGCCCGCCCGCTCCCGGTTACATTTCACCGCGCTTTCGACATGAGCCGCGATCCGCTGGAAGCCCTCGAAGCCATTATCCGGACGGGTTGCGTCCGTATCCTGACCTCCGGACAGCACCCTTCTGCTACGCTTGGGGTTCCCGTACTGCGCCATTTAGTCGAACAGGCAACCGGCCGCATCGAGATCATGGCGGGCGTTGGCGTATCGATCCAGAATGCGCAGGCCCTGATCGACGCGGGCGTGGGGGCGCTGCACCTGAGCGGTAAATCGTCGCAGGCCAGCTCGATGCAATACCGTCGCCCTGAACTGTCAATGGCGTCGGCTGTGCTGGGCGAATACGAACGTATCGAAGCCAGTGCCGACGCCATTGCGCCTGTGGTGAAGCTAGTTCACTACCAGAAATAAACGTACAGCCCCACGACAGTCAGCAGTACCAGTGTGGCGCCGATCGTAAACTGGGGAGCCACTTTAAACATACTGGAATCGATTTCCAGCCCTTTCAGGCTCGGCTTCTGCATACCCAGCACAAACATGACCGCCACGCAGATCAGGAACACGAAGCCCATCGTATCGAGGAACGGAATCGTGTAAATACCATCGGCACCCTGCACGGCAAAGCCCAGCGGAGCCAGAAATGACAGATCGACCGCACCAGGCAGCACGTATTTGAAAAACAGCGACAGCAGGAAACCGCCCACGATAGCAAAAAGCGCGCCCGACGAATTCGTCCGTTTCCAGAAGAAACCCATGATAAAGGCCGCAAATACACCCGGCGACACCAGCCCGGTCATTTCCTGAATGAACTGGAACCCCCCTTTTTTGTCGATGCCCATAAACGGCGAAATCAGAATCGCCAGAATCATCGCCACCACAATCGTGATCCGGCCGATGTTGACCAGCTTATAATCATCCGCTTCGGGAGCGATGTACTTTTTGTAAATATCGAGCGTAAAGATGGTCGAAATAGAGTTGGCCTTACCCGCCAGCGACGCCACGACGGCCGCCGTCAGCGCAGCAAACGACAAGCCTTTCAACCCTGTTGGCAGCAGGTTCAGCAATACCGGATACGCATGGTCTTTGTTGATCTCACCCGCCGAGTCGAGCATTTCCTTGTGGAACAGCCCTTTCTGGTACAGCGTGTAGGCTGCGATACCCGGCAGCACGACGATAATCGGCATGAGCAGCTTCAGCAGGGCGGCAAACAGGATACCCTGCCGGGCCGTCTTCAGATCAGCGCCGAGCGCCCGCTGGGTAATGTACTGGTTGCAGCCCCAGTAGTTCAGGTTCACAATCCACATACCCCCGATCAGTACCGTCAGGCCGGGCAGCGACGCGTAGAACGGGTGGCCCTTGGGAAAAATCATCTGGAAGTGGTCCGATGACTGGGTCAGCATAATGTCGAAGCCATTCATCACACCCGCCGTGCCGCTCTGCGCCGACACCAGGTCAATGGCTAAGTAAGTCGTGGCCAGACCGCCCAGAATCAGGAAAAACACCTGGATGACGTCGGTGAAGCCGATTACTTTCATACCGCCGATAGTGATGATGACCGCAAACACCGCCAGCGCAATCATGCACATCGTGAAGTTCAGCCCCGAGATAGTCGATACGGCCAGCGCACCCAGAAACAGGATCGAGGTCAGGTTGACGAGTACGTAGAGGAACAGCCAGAAAATGGCCATAATCATCGACACCGTGTTGTTATACCGCTGCGTCAGAAACTGTGGCATCGTGAAGATGCGGTTTTTGAGGTAGATCGGCATAAAGAAGACCGCCACCACAATCAGCGTAGCCGCTGCCATCCATTCGTAGGTCGCAATGGCTAATCCCATCGCAAAGCCATCACCCGACGCCCCGATAAACTGCTCAGCCGAGATGTTCGACGCGATCAGCGACGAGCCGATTGCCCACCACGTCAGCGACCCTTCGGCTAAGAAGAAGTCGGTCGTCGACATTTTTTCGGTTTGCTTTCGCCGGTAAATCCAGACGCCGTAGGAGGCAACAATAATGAAGTAAAAAAAGAAAACGATGTAATCCAGTGCCTGAAGCTTTTGCATGGCGGGTCTGAAAGGCAGGTAAGGGGAAAGGATTTTATACGAGTTGACGTATTCCGGGGCGAAAGATAAGGATTTGGTGAAATCTCAGCGGATTATTTGCTCTTTACCCGCTGCAATCGGTTGAATTTAAAGTACGATGGCCCGATTGCCAGCAATAAATACCCGGTCGTTGAAGACCAGTTTGAGTGCCTGCGACAGCACGATTTTCTCCACATCGCGCCCCTCCATCGCCATATCGCCAGCGAGCTGCCGGTGGTTGACTTCCTTCACATCCTGGGCGATAATTGGCCCCTCATCTAAATCATTGTTGACAAAATGGGCCGTTGCCCCGATGATTTTGACACCCCGTTCGTACGCCTGCCGGTACGGGTTGGCCCCGACGAACGCGGGTAGAAACGAATGATGAATATTGATGATGCGGTTCGGATAATGCCGCACGAAGGCCGGTGTCAGCACACGCATGTATTTGGCCAGCACCAGGTACTCCGGTTCGTAAATCGCCAGCGTTCGCAGAATAGCGTCTTCGTGCTCTTCGCGGCTCTTTCCTTCGTGCGACACGTGGTGAAACGGGATACCAAACTTACTGACCAGCGGTTGCAACGAGTTGTAGTTACCAACCACAGCCAGTATGTCGGCATCCAGCTCGTCGAATGCATACCGAATCAGCAATTCGGCCAGACAATGGTGCTCTTTGGTAACCATGACCACGATACTCTTCCGACGCTTGGGGTTGAGCCGAAACGTGATTTTCTGCGCGTCGGCCTCGGTCGACAGGGTCGACGTCAGCTCCTGCAACAGCGCCTTTTCATCAAATATGCCGTCGAATTCGGTCCGCATGAAGAACCGACCGGTTGGGCTGACGTACTCGTCGTTATGGATAATATTGAGGCTGTGCCGGAACAGAACACCCGTTACGTGGTAAATCAACCCCTTCGCATCAGGGCCGTCCATTAGTAGAATATGTTTATCAGAATCCGCCATAAGTGACTGGGAAGAAAGTCGGTCAAAAGTAGTGAAAGCCACTAGTTAATTCCTTTATTTGGGCCCGCAACCCTTGCTTCATGGTAAACAGACGACGCTTTTTACGTTTGGGGCCGCTGGTGAGTCTCTTCCCATCACTGGCTTTCCGATCTACTCAACTTCAGTCGGCAAAGACGATCACGTCCGGGCCAATCCAGTCGGGATTACCTCAGTCTGGCCCCCTGATTCTCTCCACCTGGAAACAGCCTAAAGCCCACGCAGCCGCGCAGGTCGTACTCGATCAGGGCAAACGCGCCCTCGACGTAGTTGAAGCGGGTGTCCGTATACCCGAAGCCGACCCCAACGATACCAGTGTCGGCTACGGCGGGTTGCCTGACCGCGACGGTCGTGTAACGCTCGACGCCTGCATCATGGACGAGAATGGCAATGCGGGCTCAGTGACCTATCTGGAAAACATCATGCACGCGATTTCCGTGGCGCGGGCCGTGATGGAAAAGACGCCCCACGTCATGCTGAGTGGCGAAGGCGCGCAGAAATTTGCGCTGGCAAACGGATTTAAAAAAGAAAATCTGCTGACGCCCGGATCGAAAGCTGCCTGGGAAAAATGGCTGAAAACGGCCAGGTATAAACCCGTCATCAATATCGAACGACACGACACGATCGGTATGCTGGCGATCGATAAGGCAGGCAATATTTCCGGGGCCTGTACCACGAGCGGGCTGGCCTTTAAAATGAACGGTCGCGTGGGTGATTCGCCGATTATCGGAGCCGGGTTATTCGTTGACAATGAGATTGGTGGCGCCTGTGCAACAGGGCTGGGCGAGCTGGTTATGCGTACCTGTGGATCGTTTCTGGTGGTCGAATTAATGCGGCAGGGACGTACACCCCAGCAGGCCTGCGAAGAAGCCGCGCTACGGATTGTCAGGAAGCAGGATTATAAAGACGTGCAGGTTGGCTTTATCGCTGTAAACAAGCAGGGAGAGACGGGTGCGTATAGCATTCATTCCGGTTTTAATTATACCTTGACCAGAAATGGGCAAACAGAAGTGACGGATGCTCGTTCGTATATAAAATAAGTAAACCCGGCCGGTGTCAACCTATCATCCGGCTCCTTAAACAAGTAAACTAGCTTTGGAATCCGTCTTTTCAACCTCAAAACGCAAACTACTGCTGGAAGTAGCCTGGGAAGTGTGTAACCAGGTCGGTGGTATTTACACGGTCATCCGGTCGAAGGTACCGGCGATGGTCGAGAAGTGGGACGACAACTATGTTGCGCTGGGGCCGTATTTTCCTCAGAAAGCAGCCGCCGAATTCGAGCCAATTATTGATTCCGACGAAACCGAAATCGGGCAGACGGTTAGCAAGATGCGGCAGATGGGTTACCGGGTTGAGTATGGGTACTGGCTCATTACGGGTCGACCACGCGTGGTGCTGTTCGACATTTACAGCATGCCGATCCAGCAGCTGAACGAGATCAAGGGGCGACTCTGGCGCGATCATAAGCTACCGACGCTCAACGTTGAAGATCTGGTCAATCAGACCATTATTTTCGGCGATATGGTGCGGCAGTTCCTGACCATTCTGGCCGAAAACCACGCGCGCCGGGTCGACTTCGTCGCGCATTTCCACGAATGGATGGCGAGCACCGGCCTACCCGACCTGCGCAAAGACAACGTCAGGATCGCGACGGTTTTCACCACCCACGCCACTATGCTGGGGCGGTACCTGGCGCAGAACGAAGCGGGATTTTACGGCAAGCTGCCGTTCTTCGACTGGCTGCGGGAAGCTCAGCATTACGGTATCGAAACACAGGCGACCATCGAGCGGCTGGCCGCCCTGCAGGCACACGTCTTCACGACAGTCAGCGACGTTACAGCGCGGGAATGTGAGGTTTTTCTCGGCCGTAATCCGGATCTGGTACTTCCCAACGGCCTGAACGTTACGCGGTTTGCGGCTACCCACGAGTTTCAGAACCTGCACGTTCGCTACAAAGACAAGATTCATGAATTTATTATGGGTCACTTCTTTCAGAGCTATTCGTTCGACCTCGATAAAACGCTGTACTTCTTCACGTCGGGCCGCTTCGAGTTTTCCAACAAGGGGTACGACCTGACGCTGGAAGCCCTCGCCCGGCTCAATTACCGTATGAAGCAGGAGGAGATGGATATGACGGTGGTTATGTTTCTGGTGACGCGCCAGCCGTACACGTCCATCAACCCCGACGTACTGCACTCGCGGGCCCTGCTCGACGAGATTCACGAAACCTGCGAGAACATCGAGAAGCAGGTGGGCGAACGGCTCTTTCTGGCAGCAGCCTCGCAGAACGACACGAAAATTCCCGACCTCAACTCGTTTATCGACGAGTACTGGCGGCTGCGACTCCGCCGGACGATTCAGAGCTGGAAAACAAAGACACTACCGCCGTTTGTGACGCACAATCTGGTGCAGGAAGACGACATGACACGGTTTATTGAGCAGTCGAATCTGGTTAACAATGAGTCGGACCGGGTGAAGATTGTTTACCACCCCGATTTCATTGCGTCGACCAATCCGCTGTTTGGTCTCGACTATAGTCAGTTTGTGCGGGGTTGTCACCTGGGTGTGTTCCCCAGCTACTATGAGCCGTGGGGCTATACGCCACTGGAGTGCGTGGTACGGGGCATTCCGACCGTCACGAGCGATCAGTCGGGCTTCGGT
>Ga0160428_1000306_pt1 | contig 58270 bp, 47 predicted proteins | sample SolpanmetagenomM_FD_108198 | JGI IMG/M metagenome (GOLD analysis project Ga0160428, IMG submission 108198) | Solar panel surface microbial communities from Lawrence Berkeley National Laboratory, California, USA - M | ecosystem: Engineered > Built environment > Solar panel > Unclassified ... | reverse complement strand
AACATACAGCAACTGAAATTCGCATGTGGTCACCCACCATACTACTACGCAGTCGATCTGTGGCTTAAATAGGGCAGAGCGAACGGGATGCCTTGTTCTCCACAGTCTATGGCCGTATGTGCTCAAAATTGTTTTTTGATGTATTATATTCCATGCTAAGAGTCTGAAACAAAAATGGTGACCGTTACGTGCCAAGCTTTTTGGGAGGCGCGGAACACTTCATACACATCAGGAAGGCACATTCTGAAGCCATGGACAGAAGCAGCAAATCAATAGTCTCTCACTGTATATTCAGGCGGATATGAGTGACTGAGGGACTCAATCTCTAAGATTGTTCTGGATGTCATTCCATAATCGTGACATTGTACAGTGTTTCTAGATCAATACGTACCATCGTCCATAGACTCGTCAACCTTCTACTTTGACCCTTTGATATAAGCCCTTACCCACTGCCTGTCAATCTAGCAAAACTGAACATCGACCTCTCATCAGCATCTCCATCACCACCGCCACCCTTCCTTCTCTGGCCTTGCAGTTCAGTCTGCACCTGTCTATGCACATGCACCAGCCAATCCACATAGCTCTGCGCTTCATTATTGCGGTCCTCGACAAGCAATCTCGCAAACTCATACTCGGCACCATCAAGTCCCTGTCGCGCCAATTGCACCACCAGCCCCTTACTGCCACGATTATCTTCCAGCCATTGCAAGATATTACGTACTTGGGCATTTAGATGTGTTTCCAGTACAGGTAGCTTTGAAGAGAAGGGGTCGAGGGCTTGTAGACTATTCATTCCTTCGCCAAAGAGGTCCTCGAGGAGGTTGGGCGAGACTTGGGCATGGAACCAGAGAAGGCAGAGTTGGCCGCAGTCGACAATGTAAGCGCCACCTTCTTGTATGCGCGAATACGACGCTCGAACCATTCGCGGCATTTGGAGATGGCCATTCTCATTCGGAAAGCCGTCGCGCTCGTCGAGAGTGTGGATGGCGATGATGCGTGGATATATGTAAAGTGAGAGGTCAAGGAGGGACATGCCCTTAACCAAACGCATGTCATGGACGCGGCGGTCAGTGGGCTCGATGCCTGCTTTGAGTGCGCGAGATTTCAACAGGCCGAGCATATACATTGAGAATTCCTTGAGGTTTTCTGGAAGTATGAGTTGACCTGGCGGATGCGAGCCAGAAAAGTTCTTGCGATAGGCGGAGAGAATGTCGATGGTCTTTTCCGAAAGAGCACCGCGAGCTTCTTTGAGGTTGGACTGTGCAGGAATGCGTGAGCAGGCTTGTTTGGCAAGGAGGCCGAAGACGGCGTCTTGGTCCACAAGTTTCATACTATCCATGGCTGATTCACTGACGCTGGCAACCATGTTGATGCATCGAATACGGCGATGTCCGGTTGCCGTAGTATAGAGCAGAGCGGCTTGAAAGTGGGCGTCGAGTTTCGGGTCGAGTTTGCCGTCGTAGCTGAAGGTGACAGCAAAGGCTTTGTCGGAGTCGATAACACCAAATTCGAGATCGGCGCCAAAAGTATGTTGAGTAAAGTTACCAAAGTAGCCAGATACTTGAAGCCCATTCGAGCAACGTACTTTCATTAATGCTTGGAAGCCTGTCTCGCGTACTAAAGTGTGCTTGATCTCTTTCGCTACTCGTAATTGGTCTCGTTGGTGGTGAAAGTTGGGATAATAGTAAACTTCACCGCCAGTCTTCTCGGATACATAACCAATTGTTGCAATGTCGAGATATCCTCCTTGAGGTGCCGCCAAGAAGAAGTCTACACCGACGCCATTGTCAGTCATCAATTTCGTGACTTTCAGAAATCCTGGGTGTTCTGTCGTAAGAAGTTTCTTCTCTGCATCTGTATCTCTCATTTCTGGCTTTTCTCGTAGGAACAGTCTACCAGGTCCCCACGTTGGTAGGGAAGCCATCGAGCAGATAATCTTACCACCTGTCGTCTTCAATGCCTCAACTGCAGATGTGAGTACTGGTAGGAGAGCAGGTTCAGGGTTTTTGATCTTCGAGAACATCTTAGGTATCTTCTTCAACAGCGCTTGTATTACATGCTTCGACTCTTTCGGCTCAACGAACAAGCCATCGCTAAAAGGAGGGAAAGGATCTTCCAGATCTGGCATGACCACCATCTGAGCAGTGGTGAGCTTTGGATGTAGGCTATAATAATGAGCTTCCTTATCATAGGTCGCGATTCCGACACGGGCTCCTACTGGTAATCGACCTAGCGATAGAGTTTCGGCTTCGCCTTCTGCTGCCCCATTTGATTCGTCATGGCCAAATAGAGCTTCGTTAATCCCTCCACAAATGGCATCCGTGAAGCCTTTGGTAATAGCTTCTATGCTGACATCGATTAGGAAAAGCCATCGTATCGGTACAGGCTCTTTCGTCCAATACTCTTTCGGCGCAGCAAAGTCCATTGTTCCTGCCAATAATTCGGGTCGCTCCAGTCTATCCACCCTTACACCAGAAGGATCCGTGGGTGCAAAGTATTCCGAAGGTGTGTCGTTCGGAAATGTGCACATATTGCAGACAAACTTACTCCCACCGGAGCGAAAAGTCATAAAAGGATTTACGTATGCCCTACATCTACGACATCTGGGTGGGCCAACCTCTCCGAAATCTACCACTGGCACGCCTTGCTCTCCTTCTTGTAATGCTGCGAGTGGTTGTAGAATAAGACCCAGAGGTAGGCCTGTTGTTGTCATTGCATCTGATGTGGAGGGAATGTTGTTCATTGTGAGTCGTGCGAATTTTGGATTGGAATTGCCCTGGTCGACAGCAACGAAGGGTACTGAAGCAGGAGGTGGTAGGTGTTGCTCCATTGTTGGGTAAACATGTTCAGTGTAATACTGAGTTGGCGCATCTCTTGCTCTCGGCACGCTAGGTATCTGTTCAGGGTCAACTTTCCCTTGTGACGAGGATGCTGGAGTTCCAGTCAATGGTGTCGACGATCGCGCTCCTGCTTGTTGACCTTGTGGCTGTAATGGAGTCTGAAAACCACCACCGTATGCGTTCGAAGGTACTCCTGCAGCCACTTGACCCCAAGATGCTCCTTGTGCTGTAGCTGGTACTTCGGGGGAGAATTGCTGTTCTCCACCCTTCCCAGCTGTTTCTAGGTTGTGATATGCGTGTCTGGACTTCTTTTTCCCGGCCCTTGGGGCGGCATACTGTTCTTGACCCAGTCCTAGGGAACCCATTTGCCCCGCCAGGCCTGTTGGATCCGCTTGCATTGGTGGTTGTTGTTGTTGTGATTGTTGGGCTGGTGGATAGCTATATTGTTGTACAGGCGCACCATACGCTCCGTTTCCGTTTGTTGGGGCACCACCATATGGCTGAGGAGGCCGTTGGCCAGCATACGTGCCTCCTCCTGCTTGTTGGTAGCCTGTGGGTGCAGGGGCAACTGGTGGTCGAAAGGTGGATACAGGCTGTCTGGGATCCTGGCTAGGCAGACTGTCGCTCTGGTAGGGTCTGAAGCCTGCCATTGTGATCTCCAGGATATAAGGGCAGTGTTACGAGCAGTGAGATATCGAAGGCATTCTCAGGTGGGTATGAGTATTGCAATCCAGTTTGAGTACTTTCTACAAGCCAGCTTGTTGTTTAGAATGTCTACGGACTTAAGCGTGAAATTAACCCCGTAATTAGGGGTAATTGGCAGGGTAGTCAGAAACAAAAAGTCGAAGAAAATCGTCAAAATTGTTTCATGTTTGTTTCCTACACATCATCACTTCGGGAACGGCTAGGCGATGCTCGGCGATCCGACCGACCGACCTCGATTGAACAGCTGTGAGGAAAAGAGCGTTCAGATCTTGTTCATTCGTCTACCGAGCTGTTCTTCCTGCCTAGAGCTCTTGGTACTTTATTCATCCTCCGAGCTTTCACTGCAGCCTCCAAGTACCTTTCATCATCATAATCGTCGTCTGCTGTTGAGGAGCTCTGTCAGAAACGTCATATGCAGTCAACTCATATTCTCCGTCTTCGAGGCCATTCGTTCGTCATATTTGGGTTCTAAACCGTGCCGAAACAAGCCTGATATCTGGGCATCACAATATCAAGGGAGAGGACATATGGAGATGCTCCAAAATTTAACATCGCTTTCATTCATTTATCGGCTTGAGTCATCCATCATCGTGTGTCTTCCATCCCTTGATCTACAGAAAAGCTTTTTCTCCTCTCGGCAGGGAAGGAGCGCAAGAAGGAAGAGCAAGAAGGCGAGCAAGAAGGAGAGTAAGAAGAAGAAGGAGCTGGAGCAGGAGAAGGAGAAGGAGAATGAGGGGAAGGTACGGTATGTGTAATTCAATTTTCATTATCATGTTTTATGCTGTCGTAACATGCTATTGTCGCGTCATGCTGTCGTGTGCAGTCGTGTCCTTTGCTGCAACCAAACCGTGTTAAAACGCCCTCACTTTCGCACCTTGGATGTGTTTGAGGAGTCTGGAAGAACACAAGCCACAGAGTTTCTATCCATCGTACCAGAGTAACCTTCCTTTCCTTGCGTCCATATTGTCCCCGCTCCTGCTCGCTTCACTTCTAGGTGTTTGCTGAGAACGATGTCAGGGAAAGCAACCCAGCGTGGCCCGTTTCATCACATCTCCAGATCACCTTCTCGGCGTTCATTGCAGCCTCCAAGTATCTCTCGCATCAACTTCATCTCTCAGTTCTGCTTGCCTGACGAGGTAGTGAGGCCTCGGGTAATGCTCATCATTATCCGAGCATGATCCTCCTGCCGTTTGAGCCTTTTCTCCTTCTTGATTTCCTTCTTCCTCATCATCTTCCTCATCTTCTCTTGCGACGAAACGACATCGTCAACAGTGTCCTCGGTCCCGTTTTCCGTTGGTGGTGTCGTCGCACTCGCTTCCGTACTGTCCGAGCCCATCATATCCTGCGCTGATCCCTCCTGTGAGACCGATAGAGTCTCTAACCATTCCAGCATTTCAGCATCCGCTTCTTGATATGAGCGTGCTGAATCATTCTTTTCCTCACCCGACGCATATCTAACCACGAGCTCGCAGTCCTGGCTCTCCAGTCTTTTCCTGAACACAACTCTGTACCTGTCATCGACCGCCAGGAGGTTGTCTCGAGCTTCCTTGATTGAAGGTATCGACATCTTGAAGTCGTCGAAGTTGAAGCCAAGGTTGATAGAGAGGACTTTTGTCCAGGTGAGACATTCACTCAGTGTCTTGATTCCGTGCCTCAGCACCACTTCTCCAAGCACCGCCTCTCCACCGGTAGATCCCTCCAGAGCCCCAAGGAGGCCCTTTAAGTCCACATCGCGGACTTCGGGTGCCGGAAGATTGCCTTCTTGTTTACTAATTTTCTTGCAAGCACATCTTCTACCATTACACTTTGCCCCTGCCGTGCAGACGAATCTGTGCCACCCTGGGGCCGTCCACAACCAAGTAGGCTGGACGCGAAGTTCTTCAACCGCCAGCTTGACACCTCGCATCTGGCAGCGATCGGCAAGTAGTCTGAAGTCACTGAGCAGGTGCATACTCCCGTCGACATAACGGATGCTCTGTAGAGCATCACTGTGGAGAGATTCAACCAGAGGCACGATTGTATCCTTGACATCCTTCTGCCCGTTGATTGAGATACTTGTATTGGCGATAGTGTGATCGAGAAGCTCACGGTTGAGCTTTATGTTCTCAGGAAGGTCAAGCTCCTTGATATGACTTCCGAGATTGGGTTTAGCTGCACGCTCCTGCTTGGTTGTGCGGCGGCAGACCATCTTGGCTTGTTGAAGGGGGAAGCCATTTGTATTGTATGGGAATTCCAGATCACCCAAGCAAGGTGTGATGCGCTCGTTGGGGGCCGGTGCCCATAGCGTAGCGGCCTCAGTACCATGCCTGAGTGGCGAGTCTTGTTGGGAAGCATCTCCGAATTCATTTGAGTCGTCTTCAGAGAGGTCGATAATCAAGGGTGACGATTTGGGAAGAGCTGGACTCTTTTGTGTGTAGCTTGTTAATGCTACTGGCTCGTCATCGGTGAGATCGATGACTAGCGAGCTTGGGTTGACCTTTGGTACAGCCGTGGTCTTCGAGCTGTTTGGCCAGGACTGTTTTCGTGCCTTGATCACTTCTTTCCATTGTTTAGCGAAGTAAGCCTTTTCATCTGCCTTAATAGCCTCTGCCATTTTCTCCTTTTCAGCATTTTCAGCAGCTTCTTTAGCAGCTGCTTTTCTAGCTACTTTGCGAGCTTGTTTGGCTACAGCTTTGGTAACGGCAGCTTGCTGTTTGGCAACCTCCGCGGCTTGTTTGATGGCGGCGGCCTCGGCTTGTGCCTTTTCCTCAGCGGCTTTGACAGCTTCCTGTGCTGCTAGTTCCTTCCTTAGCTCTTCTTGTCTCGCGTCTCTCAATTGCCGTTCCGCCATTTCCTTGGCTTGTGCTTCGGCGGCTGCTGCATTTGCTTGCTCGGCGATAGCAGCTTCGAGGTCTTCAGAGGAGCAGAAGTCATCTTCTTCTTGCTCGAAGAGGCAGTTGAGGTCGTCGTCCTTGTCATTGAACAGGGAGTCGTTGTCGTCGTCCTCCTTGTCGTTGAAGAGGGAGTCGTTGTCTTCGTCCTCGTCATTATAGACGTCAATACTAGGTGTGTTGACTGTCACTGGGGCAAGAGGTATCCTTGCCTTCTTTGGTGCGGGTCCCATCTCAGCCTCATCGAAGAGGGAATCAAAGGACTCTGCACGGGCTCGCTTTGTAGCGGAGGGCTGTGTGAAGAGTGCTGCGCCAATTTGAGGCGTGGACACCTTCTTCTGTGCAGGCTGGTTCTCATCGTTGTCAGTGGTGAGACCGAAAGCATCTGCATGGCCTCGCTTTTGATTTGAGGCCTGTGCGAGGTTTGTCCAGTAAAGATCGCCGCGAGGATCCATGGCGTCCATACTTGGGTATTCGGAAGAACGATTTCTGAGATCTGCGAATGAGTAGATGTACGGATTGCAAGGAGGCGGGTGTGTGTGGCTTACCGAGCGTAGAAAAGAGCTTGTGGATTTGATCTTTTGATTGAGGTCTCAAGAGAACGATTTCTAAGATCTATGAATGAGTATATGTACGTGTTGAGAGGAGGAGGGGGTGTGTAGCTTACCGAGCGTAAAAGAGAGCTCGACAGTTTGAAGTTTTTATTTGAGTTCCCATAGGATTGGGATTTGGGATTGAAAGTCTGGTTTGAGATTGAAACAGGAGAGAGATAGGGTGAGGGGGTTGCTGAGCGACTATTGAAGTGCTGAAAGAGTTTTATTTTTCAAGATATCTCAAAGTGACTTTGGTGATAAAGAAGGGAAAAGAAGAGGATTGGAGAGGGAGAATGGGCACATATTTAAAGGAAATTTCATTAGAGTTCACCATTCTTAGCACTACTACACAGTTTGGCCTCTACCAGCTACATTGTGGAAGGTTTGGTGAAAATTCTTGCTGTAGTGCCTACTACCAGGCGCAGGGAGAAGTTACAGCTTGAGAACACGTCCTGCGAGTTGTATTGAACCAATCGCAGTCGCTGGCATCGAAACCTAACCTGCAAACCCAAGATCAGACTTGCAAAAACCTGTCTTCGCCAGCTGTTGGGGCCAGTTGGCAGAAGTTTCGCCAGCTCTTGGGGTCAGCTGGCAGAAGAAGGTGAGTCACTTGGCCTCGTAGCTATGGCGACGGTGTTTTGGGCAAGAACTATTGTTGTAAGCTTTGAAGCTTGTTGAGCGTCCCTGGTACAGAAGACATGTGATCTCGTCCTGGACATATGAAAGCCTGAGCACATGTAAGATCCTTGATGAGGAGCTAAAGACATCTCCATGATGTTACAGTATGGCATCAGCATGCAGCGCTTGGCTCGGATGAGGAGAAGTCGTAGGGTTGAGGAAATCGAACATGGATGGCAAAACATCACTCCTCAGTATCAAGGGGAAGTTACCGAGTCTTTATACTTCAGCAGCCCAGGGTCTTTTGAGCGCTGGGCTCACAACACACTTCACGATGATAAAGTTACTGTTGCAAGAATGGAATAAGAAAAGAGAAAAGCCTTACTACGCTTTTGACTTTTTTGACATCTACTAAACCTTGATGTTTACACCTACATCTCAATATCGCTCAGAGGTTACATACCAACCCTCCACGGTGAAGCAACATCGTTAGCAAGATCTAAACAAGCAATTAGCTGCTGTCTTATCGCGGCTTTTGTTCTGTACTCACTGGATTGGAAGCACTAATCAATCATATGTCGTCTGGAAAATCGGCGGAGGCTGTATCGCGCCTGGAAAAGCTACCAAGCTCATGCGTGGAATCCAGCACCATCACCATAGCAATACAGGCCTCGCCATGACTACTTCAATCTTTCCATTTGATGCCTTTCAACATCTCCTTGCTGCTATAGATGCTTGCCTTGATTTTGTAATCATTGCCAGATCCAAGGTTAAGATAGGTGTAAGCGTCACATTTATAGTAAATACCATGACCCATATCGTCTTCGGGTAGCTTGACCAGTTTCATTTCCAGCAATGCATCCAGTACGCGGCGCACATCTCTCTCGTCGCTAAAGTCTTTCGTGTATACGCAGATCAGCCTGAGATTTGCCTCGCCCTCGTTGCGCACCTCACCACCATTAGTGGCTATCTTTGCAGTAGTTCCAAGTTTCCCAGAATCAACGCCTTTGCAGACAGCACGCCAGACACGGTCAAGATCATCCATTAGCGGAAACAGCATCCACTTCCCAGAGACACACCCGGTCTCCTTAGCAAGGTTGAGAAGATTTTGCTCAAGCTCCTTTCGCTTTGGTGTGAGTTTCCTTGTGATAGTACCACTGGCCTTACCAGGCATTGATTCTCGTGTCTTGTTTTCGAGAGTTTTGAAGTCGTAGAGCAACATTTCAGCCTTTTCCATAAAGTCTCCTTCATCAGAAGCTTTTGTAGACCGGGACTTTCGATCTGGATTGTGAATCCAAAGCCATGGCCCATGAGTCTCAATGTCACTACGAGAAGGTGGAAGACGTGCGAGAAACGCTTCGACTGTTTCAGAACGTTGTTTCTCTGGCACGTCTTTGTCGAAACCACCATTGACTTCGGCTGCAGAGGTCGCGTCATAATTTTGGATGACAGGTGGGAGCGATGTCGTGGCAGTAGCATACGTTATAGGTTCGGAATCTGGCTCAAGACCAGCACGCTTCTTCGTCGACACATCGATTGCTTGTTGTTGCTCATGATCTACCTTACGGTTTCGTCGATCTGCTGTGTCAAGCACGGTATTGCTGATAGGGTGTACTGGTGCTGGCTTAGGCTCTGTCGTCACTCGTGGTCGAATGACCAGATCCTTAGGTCGATTGGCCCGAGCAATAACATCCGGCAGGCGAGAATGTATTCCCCAATAAGTAGACCTCGGGAGTTTGCTGGTCTTCTCGTACTTCACAGGCGCATCCTCATCCCCTAGACCTGTCAGCAGTTTGAAGTCAAGGCAGGTTGCAGTTTCCAACCAGAATCATCAGAAATCCAACCAGCCCCATTCACATATTCTACCCCCTCGTCCCCTGCCACAACGATGGTCATTTTGAATATATGGCTTCAAGGCATCACTCAAAGAAGGACTTTGCGAGCGAGAGCTCGCGAGATGTAGAAAGAAAGAATGTATGCGAAAGTAAGACTGGTTTCAAGACTGCATCGGAAAACGCACGGGCCACCAATCTACGCGAACCTGGCGCGCTGCACGTCAACTCCGCGACTTCGTCAACAAGAACTTGCCTCTTCTCCAAACTTACATCCATCACTCACTCTATACTCCACGAGACATTAACCAATCAAACATGCCGCACGCAGTATCTCCAGAATCTTCTCCTGGACCTGACGAGACCATGATTTCGCGGGTCGACGTGAATGCCATGGAAGACGAGGAGATGCTAGATGCCAATGATGACGCTGAGGAAGACACGCCACCTTCAAGCAATCCAGTACCTGAAGCAGATGCTGCATCACAAGAGAAGACACAGCTGGAAGCTATGTTTGACGACGATGATGACGACTTTCCTTCTTCGAATGAAGCACCGGCTTTGTATGTAGGAAGGGAGGATACAGCTGTTCACCACAACAACTAATATCTCTACAAGCAAACCTTCTGCAACAGCTTCTCACGCAGACCCGGAAGTCATGAAAGTCTTCTATCAACGACTATTCCCATTTCGATACCTTTTCCAATGGCTCAACCACTCTCCCACCCCTTCCAATGACTTTGCACATAGAGAGTTTGCCTTTACACTGCAAAATGACATATACCTGAGATACCAATCATTCACGACCGCCGATCTGTGAGTCAAGATAAGCTAACATGGTACTATACACCACTAACTCGAGGATCAGGCTCAAGAAGCAATGTATTGCACAAAATCCTACACGTTTCGAAATCGGCCCTGTATACTCGACGAATCCTCGGGATCGGAAGACTCTACGCAGGGCAGCCGCCTTCAAGCCTCTGACCAAAGAGTTGGTTTTCGATATTGATATGGACGCCTACGATGAAATCCGAACATGTTGCACAGGAGCCAACATCTGCCACCGATGCTGGAGCTTCATCAAGATGGCGGTAAAAGTGGTAAACACAGCACTAGAGGAAGATTTTGGTTTCAAGCATGTTCTGTGGGTGTATTCTGGACGAAGAGGCATTCACGGCTGGGTTTGCGATAAGAAAGCAAGGGAATTGGATGATTCAAAGCGAAGGTCAATTGCGAATTACATGGATCTGATCAAAGGTGGTGATTCTAGCGGCAAGAAGGTCAACATCAGGCGTCCACTACATCCTCATCTCGATAGGAGCTTGCGCATATTACGAGACAACTTCATTTCGGATATTCTCAAGGAGCAAGATCCGTGGCAGGCGGAGGACAAGGCGCAACATCTGTTGTCCCTGTTACCAGATAAACAATTGGCAGCATCGTTGGCGAAGAAATGGGAGTCGGCACCTTCGAGATCGAGTTCCAACAAATGGGCAGATATTGATACTTTGGCAAGTTCAGGAGGAGGATCAAATACACTGGACACTCGTAAACTACTTGAAGCCAAGCAAGACATTGTTCTGGAGTACACTTATCCACGACTGGATGCCGAAGTCAGCAAGCATCTCAACCATTTGCTTAAATCACCATTCTGCGTACATCCAAAGACAGGTAGGATTTGTGTACCAGTAGATCCAAGCAAGATCGATGACTTTGATCCATTCGAGGTTCCTACTGTTACGGAACTGCTGAAACAGATTGACGAATGGCAAGAGGCGCACAAGGATGAAGACAAAGATTCGTCCAGGGTTCAGGACTGGGAGAAGACGAGGCTGAAGCCGTATGTAGATTATTTTAGACTCTTTGTAGGTGCTTTGATCAAGGACGAGCAAGGCGGAAAGAGGAGGAGGGAGGAGGGTGCTGAAACCATGGCATTTTGAGTTGCAGGTGCTGGGGATTGGAGCTGCAAATATAATGATTTACTGAGTTTGTCTTGAGACTGTCTTTCCTTATAATAATCGTCTCTTGATATGTATTGCCAAGCCTGGTCGTCGCTGAAATTGAAACGAACCTGAAACACCGAAACTTGTGTTTTGCAATAATGGCATGGACACCTTCGCCGCAGCTGCTGGCAGCGTTGCGCTTTGCGAACCGTGCACATACTCGAACATGCCGTCCTGCTTGTATAGCTCGTCCTCCACGCCTCCATATTCGCACCCTCCAGACCGAAAGTACCACCCAAAATGAGCCTCCAATCCCATTGCGCAAGCAGCTGAAAGATGAAGCCAAAGCACGCAAGCTAGCTGGCCAGTCCAAGCAGTCACTCAGGAAGGGCAAAAACGATTCTCGTCTGGACAAGTGGGAACTGACAGTCGGCATCGAAATTCATGCTGAACTCAACACAACACGAAAGCTATTCTCGCCAGCGCAGACATCATTGAGTGATGCACCGAATACACATGTAGCCCTTTTTGATGCCGCACTGCCTGGAGCCCAGCCGCAATTTCAGAAAGAGACACTGCTGCCTGCTGTGAGAGCAGCACTAGCACTAGGATGTGAGGTGCAGAGGACGAGTAGCTGGGATAGAAAGCATTACTTTTGGTGGGATCAGCCGAATGGTTATCAGATCACACAGTATTACCGTATGGTATATTGGCCTGGCATAACATAGAAACGTACTAACGATTGTATAGATCCCTTCGCACTGAATGGCCACCTCACACTAAATAGCAACGACGACATCGACCCTATGGATGAGCCTGAGATCACGATCGGTATAAAACAGGTCCAGATGGAACAAGATACAGCCAAGACTGTCCTACAACCACCAGACACGCATCTCCTCGACTTTAACCGCGTCAGCCATCCTCTCATCGAGATCATATCATTACCTCAAATACACAGTCCGAGGACAGCGGCAGCATATGTGCGGAAAGTGCAGAGCATCCTCAAGGCGATTGGGGCCAATACCACAGGCATGGAGATGGGAGGACTGAGAGCGGATGTCAACGTGTCTGTGAGGAAGAGAGACGTAGAGGACGATGGTGCAGGTCTGGAGTATGGTGGTGTCAAGGGACTTGGGCAGAGGACGGAAATCAAAAACTTGAGCAGTTTCAAGGCTGTAGAAGATGCTATCGTCGCTGAAAGAGATAGACAGATTGGTGTGCTCGAGGCTGGTGGAGTCATTGCTGGTGAGACAAGAGGGTGGACATTAGGCAGTAACGAGACTAGAAGGTTGAGAGGGAAGGAGGGAGAGGTGGACTATAGGTACATGCCTGATCCTGACCTAGGTGCTGTTGTTATTGGAGAGGTGAGATGCGATTACAGTATACATCAATGTCACTGCTAACATGTTTAGGATCTTCTCAAGCATCTAGAATCAACTATGCCAGCTCTACCAGATGAGACTCTGGACTTTCTCACGCAACCATCACCATACGGACTGACCAAGAAAGATGCAAGAACGCTACAATTATTGGACGATGGTGAAAGACTAGAATACTACTTTGATGTCGTCGACCATATGCAGGCGATGCTGAAAGACGATCCGGCTGCCTTAACCAAGATCGGCAAGATGGCAGCAAATTGGATCCTGCACGAACTTGGAGCTTTAGTATCTTCTTCAGAAACCTCATTCTCGGAACTCAATGCACATTCTACCGCTCCAGCACTCGCAGAGATTCTACTACACCTGCAACGAGCTGAGATCACGTTGCCGACAGCAAAAAGCTTGTTTACTAGACTATTTACAACGCCATTTTCTCTCCTCAACCAAGATAACACTTCAACTACCGACAGTTCCACTAAAATCTCTGCACAACATATTCGCTCTGTCATTGAGAAGGAAGGCTTACTCCTTTTGCCACTATCTGACCAAGAATACATCGACCTCGCACAACAGGCGGTTGCTGCAAATGAAAAGATGGCAGATCAGGTGAAGAAAGAAGAAGCGAAGGTGAAGGAGAAGGAGGACAATGGTAGACAGAAGAAGAGTGGGAAGGTCATGTGGTTTGTGGGATGGATGGTTAGGCAGGGGGAGGAGGGCAGAGTACAGCCTGAGAGGGCTGAAAAGGCTGTTAGGGCGGCTTTAGGTGTTGAGTGATATAGAAATGTCACACACCCCTCCCCCGTGCCTGTACCTGTGATGCGATAGGCGACAGTTGCTCGGTCCTAAGGCATGCCTGACTAGATGAAACATTGCCGTCAAGTATCAAAGTAGCGTGCTGGCAACTGGTGATCTTTCTAGCGCTTTCTGAGAAGGCTTACGGGAAAAAGTCATCGTTTCATCGGGCATGGTATTCAACAACGACTGTGAGGGCTGCTGGGGGTTAACTAGAGGCCTGAAGGGACTGGCAGCCTGATTGTGATCCCTGAACTAAAAGCATCTGAGATGCGTCAGGAAGCTGATGCCTAGACGAGGCCTCGGAAGGACTGTGCAGATTGCCGAGGGTACTTTAGGGCCTGGTTGGAATCCCTAAGGTCGTCGTAATCTCCGTATTGAGGGCGCCTGAGATACGCAAGCCGGGCTACTGGTAGACAAGGCTATTGGAAGGGCTATGAGGATTACTGCTGTACATTAAGTTGTGAATTCGTAACCGTGATTCAGGTATGTCAAGTCCATCTACACCAAGTTGTTACTTGACGGCATGTCAATCAAAATCTAATGCTTATCTTTGTTACCATTCTGCCGCACCTTCTTGGCCTTTTCCCTCTCCTCCTCAGACTTGCCTCAATTCTTACTCTCCTGCATGAATGGCTGTGGTGACAACGAGCTGTCATTGCGACATGAACACGAACACGAACAGTGGAATGGAATTCTTTTTCTTTGTCGCTATCCTCGTCAGTGTACAATACAGCACCACTACTAGCCAATCAATATGTCACTATACCGGCAATTCTCTCATAACTGCAATCCTCCTTCATTATTTGGAGACTGCTTATGAGCACGTTCTGGTCGCTTCTCCTTGATTTCGACCGCATCTTGCTGGACTTGGAGGGATCGCTTTAAGCTGGTCTTAGGTTTAATTTTTAAGCTACTAGCATGGTATAGAGGATGCCCATCTTTGTCGTGGAGGGGGAGATGTGTTGGGATATAAGTAGCTGATGGTAGTTTCGTTGACCGTTACTTCTTTTACAGAAGCCGCTTACTTCGTAGATGTTCGACGTCTAACCTCGTTGTTAATGTCTCTTTCAGATGGTGGTGCAGTTGTCAAAGTAGGAGGGACGAATGGCATATCCTTTGTAGTAGATATAGTACTTATTTGGTGGCGCGCTTAAACCGATATTTTCGGTTGTCGTGCGGTCTCATTTTAATATATAGATCCTACCACTATCTTACCGATTTGAATTCTTCTGGCGTAGCGCTAAGGGTCTGAATATTCCGTTAGACTTTATATTGTGCATTAAGTTTCTTAAGTACGAGTCTCTACTCTTGTTCGTCGAGCTTCCTAAGTTTCGGCTATTTCTTTAAGCTGGTTTGTTGCAGATGCCCGCTTCGTAGATGTCTGGTTTCGATTCTTGTCTTGAGTATCATCTTCGGCTGGCGGAGTCTTGTACCAAGACGAGGGTGGGGCGAATGCTTCTTGTACGTGTATATCCGTAGGCGTTACAAGATTAATCGCGTGCTGAAATCTATATTTCCTGTCTTTCTGAGGCTCGATTTTGATCCAAGCGTCCCATCTCTTTCTCAGAGCTTCTGCTTCATCATGTGTTGGATTGGGGTTCTGGATGCTGCGCCAGAGCTTGTACTGAGCTTCTATTCGTATTAGGACAAGCATCTGCTTGTTTCTGGCAGCTTTACAAGCTTCGGCCATAGGCTGAGACATGTTTCGAGTCTCTCACCTAGACGATAAGTGGTTAGTAGGTAGATCTAGAAATAGACGAGTAGAAGCTGAGTAACTACCTCTCTTCCTCTGACTACTTCTAACGCTTCTTCCTTTCACCACTTCCACGCTTCCTCCTTTCACCACTTCCACGCTTCTTCTTCTCGTTCTTGAAGCTTCTGTCATTAGTCATATCTGCCATTGAGGTCGAGGGGGATTGCATACTTGAATCTAAAAGCGGATACGAGGAAAGGCGGCGTCAAAGGCCACAAAGGGAGAAAGAGATGAAGGAATAGCAGAAGAACATGTCGACGTCAAGGGTCATAAATCATGTACGGCCGTTTAAAGTACACTAGGAAAGCAGAAATTCTACGATATATAATAAGAGAAAGACGTGGCATGGAAAAGTAGTCTACTCTGGAAATGGGTTCGTGAAGAGGCCCTTCTTGAAGAAGTGATGAAGTGCTTTGAGTAACTAGATAGAACTCCTGCGATATGTGATGAGCGAAAGACCTAGCTGTCAGACAGTGGTCCACTACAAAGACAGGTTCGCGAGGAGTGTCCTTGCTAATTAGAAGTGATGAAGTGCTGTGGAAGAACAGAAATACTATGATATGCGATGAGAAAGACGAAGAAAGTGGCCCACTGTCGAAATAGGTACGTGAAGAGTGCCCTTACTAATTAGAAGTGGAGGTGGACTGCTCGACTTGCATATTTGCTACCCCTGTGTCTGGAGGGATGCAACTTTGTTAGGACGTAATGAGGTCTTAAGACTGAGGTATGAGGAGTACCCTCTCTTCAGACTACCTTGAAACTGTCACGCCGGCATGCAGGACATTGATGCGTTGAGGTGTTGACGGCCGACTTCCCGCTTTCCAGCCGTAGAATGGGTCGAACCAGATTTTTGTACATGCAGCATACTTCTCCTCGTTCGACTTAGACATGAATTGCCCTTTCAAAAAGTCCCATACTGGATCTTTGTCTGACAAATAACTGGTTTGATCCATAGTCAAGAGGTCAGCATGAGTCTGCTCTTGCTCATTATGGCCGGTCATCTTACTGTTATCTAAACCGCTCGCGCCGAGGTGAAGTCTGAGGGCTCGTTGAGTCTTTGATACATACTGAGTGGTAACCATTGCGGCAGCCTTTGATAAAGAGGGCGGCATGCTCGCAATATTCCGAATAAGCTCCTTGACTTCAGATATAGTTTCATCGCTTCCAGCCAAAATAGCTTATACAGTCTGAGTAGAAGGTGTTGATGAGTCACGCTGATGCTGTCCCTCCTTCTCCTCCTCGCTTTAAACGATGGCGTAGTCTTCGTACTAGCAGAAAGTTCTGCTCAACGATAATCAGCCTCAAATATACTTGCGTATGTTCCCTGCCACACGTGTGTCTTATGCTCTGTTCGTTTTAGCTCCGCCTGTCAGGAGGACCATTGTTGCCATCTGAACCACCTTCATCGGGAGGGGCATCGATATTTTACCCGTCAGTGGGAAGAGGAGCTTCTGACCCATGCCGTTGCTATTCTCTTGTTTCCTTATCAACGTCGTTGCTGCTATGCGTCTGAATGGCTAGAGATCATCAGGCATTTGCCTTTGAATCATCAAGTCGCGCTGTCGGTTCGAGAGGAGAAGTATCATCGTTCGATTAACTATTACTGAACCCGAGAGTGCATCCGTGACCCTACGAGAAAAGCAAAGGAGAGTCTGTCTACTACTCTGAGACGTCTTTGGCATGTCTTCACGAGATCAATTAGTAGGGCAGAATCGATACTGTCGTCATGGCTTTGGGCCTCTCCTCTCCCACTCTTCCTTGTTCCTTCTGTTTGTCTCCCTGTGACTCTTCCTCGCTTGAATGGCACCCCTACTCGAGACAATGGCCGATAAGGCATCTTCTCTCGAAGAATACCGATCTTATGTTCGTGACGAACAATCGCGTGTGCGCAGCAATGTGGCTTTGTCTGGCGTACTTGCGATTTACCGCAGCATGCTGTCCGAGAAGACGAGTGAACCCGAAGTCCACGTGCCGTTGAGTTTCCCAAGCCCCATATAATTAGACAATATTTACCAACCTAAACTTTCAATTTTCATCAATCAGATACTCCGGTATGGTGTATCGGCTAGCATCACGATCGCCAAATGCCTTGCTGGTCTCGCCAGCAGAGATGAAGAGCTGGAGATTGGGAAAGTAAGTCTTAATTTCATCCACCCATTGCTCGGCGACTTGCTTGGGCACATTGATTAGTGTCGGACAGTGAGTCTGGGCACCGTTTTCGTCAACCTGGATGGAGTACCTTACCATCCAGGAAAGTGCATAAAGCTCCGAGATGGTCTTTCCAAGGCCAGTTTGATCAGCGTTCAAATGGCCGTAGACGGCCAGCCCTGACAGCTCTGTCAAGGCACTGGCTACCTCTGCTTTGTCTAGGTGTTCCTGAGGAACCCCGTCAATAGGTATCTTGCCGACACTTTTAACGAGGATATCCGCCATTGCAGTAATCTGCCACTCAAAAGCAAAGCGCTTGATGTCAGGTAGCAGCTGACAGTGGTAGCATTTTCTGTGGAGACGATCAGCATCGGTGGCCTCTTGGTCGAGTACAAAACCTAATGCGTTAATAGCATCCCGGACGACTGGTCCAGCCTGACGTCTTGAGCCACTGAATCCAGATGTGACAGCTTTGTACTCCTCTGGAGTGACTGTTTGATCATTTACGACATCTTGCGAGAGTAGGGTACGTATGCCTTCTTCTGAAGCTTCTTTCACCATGTCAAATTCCTCTTGTTTGAACTTGCCTGCGTTCCGCTCTGCTGGTGCAGTCTGCAAGCCTGGTGTGAGTCTTTGGATGACTCTCTTCTGCCATTTACGCAAGCCATCAGAATCATCCACGTTGAAGTTTGAGTACTGTTTAAGCATCTCAGCTTTATCATGATACAGTTCAGCCGGCTTTTTAGGTGTAGTATAACCAATCGTCTTATCGTGCAGTCTTTCGGTCATGAATTCAACATCATCATCCTCCTCCTGACTAGACTTAGCAGTGGCAAGATGCGTTGGCTTAGCCAGTCGTTCATCTGCAACTTTCTCAAAGAGCTCATCGAGTTGTAGGGGTGGGCAGTCTGTCTCAAAGTCACCGGCAGGATCGTCTGACTTGCCCATTTGTAAGAGAAATATGAAAGGACCAGGTTCGTTTTTGAAGATGTCGCAAACGTCGCCCCACGCCTTGTCGCTGATACCAAAGCCTCATACTCTCACCTCATTCGTGCCATATTGGAGGAGTACCTTGTTGAGTCTCATAGAGAACTTCTTGCAATTGAGTGTAGTGCGTAGCGCATCTCGATAACGGTCACCGTCTTCATAGTCGCGGGGATCCGGAATTTGAGAGAGCTTGTTTTCTGGGACGACAATGTCGTCATCTTCCAGCGTTTCCAAATGCTCTTTGAGGGCTTGGGAGTCTTTTCCTTTTGCTACCCACTCACCTTCGAAGGAGCGCGAAGGTAGGGCAATAGGCTTTGGTTTTGCAGCCTCAGCTGCAAGTTGCGTCATCCAGTATGGGGTGTTGTTGGTACAGTCCTTTGCCTTAAAAGGATCGCCACTTCTTGCGACCTCGTAAGTGGGCTTCCAGCGTCTGGCATATTGACCGTCGTGGAAGTTGCGGATCAACATTAAGGCTCGATTAGTGCCTTCCAGAGCGCACTCCCCAAGTGCTTCGTCGTGTCCAAAAGTAGGTTGCTGAACGAGTTTGATATCATATGTGAAGCGTGGAAACTTGTTGTTGGTTAGGGACTCAAATTGCTTGATCGCAGCTTCTTGGCGGGTCTCCTTGTCTTCATCCGATATTTCATCCCAGATGAGAAATGTCTGAATGACATGGGCGACAGCGAATGCGTGCACGTTGTCTCGATTAATATCATTGATTTCGCTCTCTTCATCAGGCAGGGTCTGGCCGTTTACGACCGAGAACTTCGTTTGTACATCCGTGTCGAGAGGCCACTCCACACTCAGATCAGCGTCGTTCATTAAGCTCAATATAGTGTTTCGTGCGCAGGACCCGCTGCTTCCATGTGTGCCCAAGCCTCTATTACTGGGAAGGATAACTTGACTCGTCGGAAGGCACCGATGTCAGAGAAATGAAGATAGGCTGCTGTTTTAGCCTCCTGAGTGTCGCATTTGATGAAGGTATTGAGGTCTTCTGGATTGCCCTTCATCTCCAAGACATTTGTAATTGCCTGGCGTGTCTGCTGGAGTATAAGTATAAGCACAGCTTCGCGCCACTGTCAAAGTATCTCCTTACCTTGGTTTTGTTCTGTCTTTCAGCATTTGCACCCACAGCTCTGGCGCGGCACTTCTTCTGGCTAGCAATTCTGGCGGTGTTGCCCTCGACGCCTGCTGTTGGTCCAGACATGCTGAAGTCTTGCAGATCTAGCGTAGTGCGATGTGTGATTAGCGATTGTTGTGTGATAGTCTGAGTATGGTCACTACCTTCACGCTACTGTCAAGGCTCTGGTCTTCGAGTTTTTCGAAAAGCGTTGATCGTCTTCTAATGTTTTGGTCACTGTGAATATTGAAGTATTCGAAAATTAAAATTTTGAGATTTTGGAGGAGGAGGAGGAGGATGTAAGGAAGATGGAGGATAAGAAGCAGATGAGAAAGAAGAAGTCTATAAAAAGGCCAGCCACGTGGCAAGCAAGGTAAGCCAAAGTGAAGTGAAAGAGCTGCTCCTCAAGTGAAACAATCTGGAAGAATGAGAGCTAGTTCTAAGAAGAGGGTAACTTGTGACAAGAGATCTGTGCTTGCGACGATGAATGCTTGGAAGAGCAGGGCCGATCTCGAAATGAGAGATGTTTGTAGGCAAATACGCTTGTGATGGTAGGAGCTGGGATGAGATGTGTGCTGGTAGAAATGCAGGAAAGAAGAGTGAAATGAGGAGGAACTCGAAAGCAACCGAGAGTGATAAGCAGACAAGCAAACACATGGCTCTAGCTCTCCACTACTCCGCATGTATGGAGAGGTTTGGAGTCGTTTGCAGGGACATGATATGCCAAGCAAGATCGGGTCTACGATATCACCTACATAAGTGAGCTTCTTCATTTTTTGTCCTGTTCAATCAAGGGAGGCAAATAATCCACATCTCAGCTCCAGTTAGAGTGATAGCTGAGATTAGATTTGTGCAGGTTTTAAGTGCACCCGCAGGCACTCTTATCGCTGACGACTGGAGGATCAGCATGAGGCGTTTTGTTTAGCAAACGAAAGAAGCCTATGATTGTAGATGTCGCGTGGAGTTAGCTAGGCGTTTAGAATCCTCACAGGGCTGATTAAGCTTTCCTGTAACGAGTAACGACGGAGTTATAGCCGGTTCACTTAGAAAATCAGTACTTTCTTCGATAGCCGTCCAGCTTCGCAAGCCAACTTAGACTAATAGGATGATGGACTGACGTAACACTCGCAAAGACTCGAATTTACCAAAACGAGGGGAATTCCAAGCCCCTGGGGAATTTGACCCAAAAACGAAACTCATGAGGCACAAAAGGGCCCAAAACTTGACAAAAAGAAACGAACGAAAAATTATTAGCGATATTCCGGTACCGGGAGTCGAACCCGGCTCTACCCGGGAACTTTGTAACAGCAGAGCTGAATGAAAGCGGGTGACTGATCGTTGTTAGCCGAACTCAATTTGAGGCATGAGTAGAAATGCACATACTGCTAGCCGATACACCATACCGGAGTATTGAATTGATGAGATTCAAACGTTTAGGTTAGTCAATAACCTCTCAAAGTGGAGGATGGAGGAAATCTTTTTGAGGTCTTATGTTCGTTTCGAACAGTCGCGTGCGGCCAGCAATGTTACTTTGTCTAGTGCACCTCAGCTATAGTGCAATGTACTTGCGACTTACCGCAGCATGCTAGTCTGAGATGATATACAACATCAGTCAAAAATTTCGGAAGCCACAAATCGTTTTCTTTTGCTTTTGTTTCGGTTGTTTTCGAGGGTAGAATACTACATTCCATATGGCACACTAGTGCTCTTTTTGAAGCAGAAAATGTCACAGGGTCAGCAGATGAAATATAGAAGCAAGAACAGTTTTTGGCAAGCTATAGACATATCAAGACCATGATTAAAAGATGGATGAAGATCGAGCCAGGAAATGAGGAGGATCCTAAGACTTTAGGAAATAAAGTACGACGTGATTAAGGGAGATGCCGAGATGCTCAAAAATAAAGGTCTAACGAACAAGGAGCTCGACGAACAGCTCGAGGAGATAAATCAAAAACTATTAGAGGCGAACGTAGCATCGTCATCAAGCTATAAGAGATGATACCACTACTAAGGTATTTGGGAGCACCAAGGAAAATTGGATCTCGAGCTACCTGCTCTACTCGTAGTCATAGACAGGTCACAAGGACTTTCTTACTATTACCAATTCGTCAAGCGCAATCGAAGGGCAAAAGGCACAACCACAGCGAAAACTTTCACACATTACAACATCTCGCAATCATGGCATCACAGGACGAGAACACACCTCCAGCACTTGTCAATAAGAACGAACGCAGAATCCAGTCGGAGGACAGCCTCATCCTTGAACGTGAAAAGTATAAGAAAAGAGCTGTCGATGCTAGGGCAGCTCCAGCTTTTAGTGCTGATTACATGAGAAATTACTACGATGACCTAAAGAGTTAATCTAGCCTAGCGTTAGCAGAGACTAAGCATATCGAAGACTTCGACGGCGAGAACTCGACCTTCGTAGCATTTCGTGAATAGTACGACTTGCATAATTAACAAGCGGCCGCTTTCAATTCAGACTTGAAGTGTCCGGGTAGAGCCGGGTTCGACTCCGTAAGCTTCATCAGAATAGCTGTCTTGTCAATTAAATCCTAACAATTCACAGCGGTACCGGAAAACCATCCATTCTTTTTGCGTTTTTTATGTGTTTTCTCCATATATTTTTTGACCTCCTTCTGATCCCTTCTTTTTCTTTCCTTTTGCCTCTCTCAGGGCGTGCTCTTGCATCGACTCGGGCTTTGCATGCTTATGATGTACTTACCTACTCCGTGTCAAAGTAGTGGAAGTCTCGTAAGGTGTTCAATCACATAAGTCTTTTCTTGGAAAACTTGTAAGAAAACCAAAGTGTAGTATCGTCAAAGTCCTTCACGGTGCACAGAATCTAAACACGAGTGAATGGCAGTAGGCGCTTGGAAGTCGTCTTCAAGCCTAGACCATTGGGATGGACAGAAGTACCGTCATGTCAAATGTTCACGACATGTTTCAGACGTATAGTAAGAATGCTTATATGAAAGGATTCCGTTAGTATTATCCATTACGCTATGATGTGGTATGCACCCTCTGCTTCACCACTCTGACAAAGAACCGACCATGAACCCACTCCCTCAATCCTGCTTCTCCTCATCCGCCTCCCTCTGCTTCTTCTCCATCTCCTCAACCTCTTCCGTACTCGAACTAGCAATCAACGTACCCTTGAACAAATGAACAATCGTAAACGCCCAGTTCATAAAATAAGAAATAACTATGATGATAACTAAGGCGGTAGCCAAAACCTTGAATGTCGGGCTGTTCATCTCCGTAGCCAGCACTTCCCACGCCGTCACCAACGTCGCAAGCGGGAAGATAGTGGACCACCACATCATGCTGTAAGTGAGCTGTTTCTTGAATGCACCCTCCACAACAGCAAAAAGCGCAACAAGTGCCCAGAAGTAATCGAAGCCCATAATCAGCAGCGCGATGAGGATGCTCGCGCTATCCAACCCTGACGCAGCGGACGCGGTCAGGAACGTGCCTTTGTTGTAGTGCGCGAAATCCTGCTTGGTGTTCGCTGCCGTACCCAGAAGTTGCAACGCAGCAGCCGCTTGACCCATCGGTCCTACGAGAATGAAGAGACCCGGCAGTTTAGCTGGAGCAGGCCAACCCGCGGCCATCAAACGGTGCGTGAAGATGCTGTAGAGCATCAGGCCGAAGAAGACGCCGTAGCCGACGAGGAAGTAGGAGAAGATGATGACGGGCATGGCGAGACGGGCTGAGACGTCGTAGCCGTAGTTTACAATGATGCCGCCTGTTGAGGCTGCGGTGAGTAGACCGATGACGGGAAGGAAGACGGATGGGGGCATGGTGCGATCATGCGCGAGACCGAGGCGGATTGTGGCGATGAAGATTCCTAGAGCACAAATGAATGAAGCGGCGGCGCCTGCGAGTTTGTCAGAATTTGGAGATTGTTATCAGATCATCAAGACAAAACTCACCTATCCACCACAACACATACGCGACCATCGAAAACGCATGCCCACCCCAATACGCGCCCGAAACCTGCGTCGCCGTCAACGCCGCCATAGTCAACCACGCAATAATCGGATTCGCCCAAAACGTAATCTCCTCCAAATTATGCGCAGTCGTCCGCCACACCGCCCTAGGGTACATGGCCACACGGACTAATTGCAGCACACCAAACACAACCATTAGGAGAATGAGAAAGACATAGCAGATTGTGGCTAGTGTTTGTATGCCAGGGAATTGGTAAGGTAGTCGGTCGAGGATGAGACCTAGGATACCGGTGTCCATTGCAACGACGAACCATACTGCGCTGAAATTCTGGATTGCGGTGGTAGTGGGTGTGCGGGCGTGTTTGACATCGATGAGGTAGGGTGGTTGATCGGGGGATTCTTGGAAGCCTTGATTGGCATGAAGAGTGCCTTCTTCACTCATGGTGGCGATATTTTAGTGTAGTGTAGTGATCAGGAAAGAGGATGTAAGTGAAGTAAATACAGTTGAGGTGGAGATGCAGATTATATGTTTGCCATATCCCCGCACCGCCATCTAGGTAAGTTTTGCATCAAAGCATCATGCTAGTCACAGGAAGCATCGGGAGGACCCACAGTGACGTCTTGCCAGCCATCTGCAAATGTGTAATTACCACTGACAACATCACTTCAGCACACCATGCCCTACAGCATGAGTAGTCCGCGGCAATGTGCATTAGATACAATGACTGTGCATGTTCACGAGGCCATCTACAAGCTGCAGCCACGTCTTGTCACGATCTGATCTTGATTGGCCTTGATCTTGACTCCTGCTTACCCCAGAATTGGCATACTTGGCATTGGAAGATCTTGACGGTCCGTGCTGAGATAGATCGTGATACCAGACGATCACTGCTACAGAAGATGAGATGGTACTATCTTGTTCTAGGTCTACATGCCATGTTATGCTCCAGACCCAATGCTTTGTTATGCTATGTACTCAAATGCCAACCCCAGCACGACCTTCCGTCTGAGCCTTCTGAAACTGGTAAATCATGCCCAGAACACCTGCATTTCCCTCACCTTGTAATCCTTCCACATCAGACATGGTCGTTTCTTCCTCTTCTTGCGCTGGTCCTGCTCGAGTAGTCTTCCACGATTCACCCAGATGGCTCTCTTCCATGCTTGTTGTCGTAGATGGTAATTCTGGTGCTCTCTCTGCAGTATGGACAGAATCTCCAGATTCCACATCTACTTCCCTCACATGACGCAGTCGAGACACCCCATTGTGACGTGCTGGTCGACGAGGTGAGGTGTTTGATAGCGGCTGATGACGCGGGTCGAGAAGCAAAGAGGGCGATGGTGATGCTGTGGAGATAGGAGCTACTGCCTGGTCTCGGAAACTCGGAGCAACCATGATCTGCGACGGAGCATGTGCTGCAGCGTGAATCGGTGCTCCTGCTTCTGTCACTGTCATTTGCGACGTAGTGAGACCGGGAAAGGTAGGCGGCAGTTGAAAGTCACGTCTTCGTGCTTGTGGAGCAGCGACACCTCGAGGGTTGCTGCCATATGCGTCCAAGAAGTTGAAGTAGGATGCCAGCATTTTGTTATCTTTCGTTGCATAGTACGCTTCCCGAGGGTCTGAAGGCTCAGGTTTAGACTGGGGACGATCGTCTCGTGGAGCGACAGGTATGTTGGGTCCTCCTTTTTGAAACTCGAAAAGTGCAAAGGAACAGACGTAGCCCAGTCCGTCAACGTGTACCGTGAACTCGCGGAAAAAGTCTACCAGACGAGCACTACATCTAGGCAAGCTGAACCACAGAATGAAAGGTGTGAATATGATACTCAAGATCTCTTCCAGAAAATTGAGCACCTTTGGTCGATACAGCTGCGCGAACTCTTGTCGAATATCATCGCTGTGCAGTCGACCTTTCCAGTGGGCAGGTTGATAGTGAGTATAGTCTATGACATTCTGGATAGCGAACTCCGGATCAAATACCAGGTTTTCCTCGGGAACAACACCACGCGTCACTGCCCAAATTGTTCCTAGAATACCAAGGTAGAAGAGCACGGTCCGATCGTGAGTAATCTCAAAACCGAAGAAGACATCAGGATCTAGAAGTGAGGCGATAGCCAGGACAGCCCCAAGAGCACCCGCGATGAAAGCGATGAATCTTGCAAACTGTACAGTCTTGTCTTTAGGGAACTGATCGATATAGCGGGAAGCAAATGGGTACGACATGTCGATACGTCGTTGAAACATATGCCATAACTCGTTGAATTCCCTAAACTTCCATTCAGCTAATGGCGTGTAGGCTCGTGCTCCTAATGCTGCTGGATTACGTTGGAATTCCTAGAAGTCCAGTTAGCACTCTTAGCGCCTGACATGATCTGGGCATGACTTACTATGAAGAATCGCAAGATGTAAAACGCAGTTAGGTAGAAAGCAAGAAAAGGTGCGCATACAGCATTCATATACCCTGCAAAAACAAAACGTCTCTGTAGCATATCGATGAGCTCTTTACGATGACTGTCCTTCAAGAATAACTGTCTGACTTGTCCTTCATTGTTGAACACAATGTCCATGACGCAGAAATTAATGTTCCACTCCAAAGTCTTTGAAAACAGCTGCTTGTTCCCGAGAAAAGGTATGGGTAGACTGATGTCAAGCACGTCTTTATTGAATAGTGCAATCAAATAGTTCTCCTTCCGCATAATCCTGTTCGCAATATCATGAGCATCCATTCGCTGTGTCGAGTTCTCGCCAATAGTGTGTCGAGCTTGTGCAGTGAGGTTCATAGCGGTTCGCGGATTAGCCTGCCGAAGATTCATCAGCCTGCTAACGACGGTTTGCCATGAAATAGTCTGCATCTCGACGTCTGGTATTGCAAGAAGGTGCAAATAAAAGTCGTGTAATTGGTATAACCGCCGAATGTCCAGTAGATATTGCAAAGCTTTCCATATCCATATAAATGAGACTACCCAGATCAGAACATTGTTGATTCCAGATATCTTTTGTGTACATTGTGGTACGACCACCTCAGGCAAGGTCTTGCTCCCGCGCAATTTTCCGTAGTCGATGCAGAAAGTCAAGAACGATAACAAAACGCCAACGAAGGCGAATGTCAGCATGCTGAGTAGTCTTGAGAGCAGGATAGACCAGATACCCTTCCCAAGGTAATAATCATAGACCTCAACCAAGAATGAATCCAGGTTGACCACGTTAGCCCACCTCCACATCGCCTTCTCCCTCGGGTCAGTCATTAGAAGACCAGCCTGTCTAGGTATACGAGGCAGATGTGCTCGGTGTGCTGCTCCGTCTCTGCGTGTTCTACCTCTTTCATCGTGCAGCATAGAATCTACTACTGGCGGTCCAGGAACAGGAGGTGGCAAGCCTTGCGAAGCTCGAAAGCTCTGACGTCGTTCAGGATTTGTATTGTCTCCTTCAAAGAGCATGGACTCTGGAACATCGTCCTCGTCTCCAAACCTGACGTCGTGGCTTGCAGTCCAGGCTGGACGATCGGACAAATGGATTGTAGAATCTTGTGCATTCCTTGCTCGTTGCTGGTGACCTTGTGCAATAAAAGGAGTGCTTTCTGTTGTAATACCGCTCTGGGCTGCCTCTGCAAGCAATTCGTCCAAATCCTGATCATGAAAACGCTCATCTAGATTCTGTTCGTCGATTCCCGCCTCGCTAACGCGGTCGTGCTCATGGAGGGTGTCGTAGATGGATCGTGCACCAACATTCGGCAGCATGCGGGAGAGGATATTGGAGGACATTTTCGCAGGAGTACGACGGTTTTGCGCGATGAACTATGCTGTTTGATGTGCTCGATGTAGAACTACTATTCTGTGCTATCACCTATAGTTGTCTGATGACGAGGTCAGAGCCATTCGCACAGACTCTAACGCCATTGCATAAAAGCTGTTGGACTTGTTAGCTAGGGCAAAGTACTATATATCAAGCAAGCAACAGCAGCATCGTCACGTCGTTGATGGTGACTCGTCGTCGTGTTTCAGGTTGATGAAACGCTCCGCCGATAACGATAAGAGCTACATGTAGGTCACGTGAGGTGGGGGCCACTTTGTTTCATCCTAGCTATATTCTTGTGTTTTCTGGCCGACGATGATCTTTGAATCCTTCTGACATGTTGCGACTGATGATCCCGCGACAAGTTTCTCTCAAACATCCCCCATCCTCCGCACTGCTCACATAAGTAGCCAGCATCTCTGATCTGACTGTTCTGGTCTCAAGCTCATATAAGGTACTCCAGTGTTCCTTTCCACACTCTAGGCCATTCGTCCGTTGCCGACTTGGCTTCCCGAGTAGAGGTAGACAGAAACAACAGACGTTTTTGTACTCCAGCTGAAAGCGGTAACTACAGCCTTGACATCGTGACTCTACGCGTCAGCCTCGTTTGGAGAACCAAGCTTTATGATTCTGCTGCCTTCGCTTTGGCCCCAATCCAAACAATCATTTTCGTGATCTGGTCGCCGTTACTCGGGATCAAGGCCACCAAGACTCAGTGTATTTGGTAGCGATATAGGGAGGATGTGTCAAAAACCAGCCGACTGACGAATTGGACACTAGCGGACAAGTATCCTTCAAAGTAAGTACCCGCGTGCCTCTGGAAAATCATCGCGTGGCTTCTGCGGGTAGCCTCGTTTTGCATTGATTTATTTTGTACACTTGTCTATTCCGCCCCATTTAGATGAACTACGGGTGGTCTGTATGAATTCGCACCACCCCGATCAGATCGTGCCGCGCTGTGCAGGACACATGGTGCTTAATTTACCCTGGTTCAACGACCATGTGACATACTTTGCCCGAACTGCTGGCATTGTCCTATCAATGACATAGTGGCAGCAAAGCTTCCAGACCGGGTGCAGCAATTCAAATTGCAGCCTCAAAACAACATCATAAATCAATACAGTCTTGTCTCTCTGTACCGGGGCCGAGCCTTCTAGTGCTGATCAAAGATTCGAGATGGAAAGGCTCTGTTTCGAAACACAAGTCGTCATTACAAGGCAGAAACATAACAGGTAAACTGTGGTCCAACCAATAATGAAGGCTGGTACGATGTGCCAACAAATATAAAGATAGCCTGCTCGCCTGTCTTTCCCAGTTCTCCTCTTAATTCCTTCATCACATCACATCAACTTTAAAATTTTTAGCAGAGAATATCTGCTATTCATAGCTCACTTCCTGTCACAATGCTTTCAGTAAAGCTCATTGGTCTTGCCTTGGCCGGTATAACTATTGCTGTAGACGTGTAAGTAGGCAGACAAGGTTGTCTGCCCGAGCTACACTAATGACATCAAAGCACCAAGAATCCTGCTTTAGTGGCATCACTTACCACATCAGCCCAGCAGCTCGACCGCCTTGCTCAGCTACCTCACGACTCTGACTGGCTTTTCGACTTTGAGGCGCAGACGAACTACAACTTTGCGCCCGGTTCGGTCGTCAACGCTAACGCCGCCACTTGGCCAGCGACTGTAGACAATGAACTCACTGTAAGGCAGCTCAATTCTGTTCCCACATGACGTTGAGTACTGATCATTTTAGATGGCCATCATCAACCTTGGACCATGCTCCATGCTGCCTCCTCACTTCCATCCTCGTGCTTCCAACTATGTCGTATCTATCTCTGGCAATACTACTACCTGTGAGCTACTACTCATAATATTCCCTCCGTTTAGCACGCGTTGATGAGATGTAGATATGATTGAAGAAAACGGAGCTAGAATTGTCACCCAGAATTTGACTCCCATGAAGATGACCATTTTTCCTCGTGGTTCAATTCACACCATGGTTAACAACGATTGCACGAACTCCCAGCTCGTCTCCGCTCTCAGCAGCACCGATACGGGAACCAGCAACCTTGTTAATGGCCTCTCAGCTCTTCCACAGAATGTCCTGGAGGCTGCCTTCGGGGGCCCCGGTCAAGTCCTAAGCTTTAACAAGATCCCTGATGTTGGTACTGGAGCTATTCATGGTACCAAGGAATGCATGAAAGCGTGTGGCTTGAACTGATATGAGGAGGATGACCTACCTGTTTGCTATTAAGGCGGCGAGCTAGTCTTGATTCTGCAGGGTGGGGACACTTTGTGCAGTAAGTGAGTTGCCTTAGTTCGGTAATATGCGGCGGCAATGTTGATTTATGTAATTGCAGTTTCTTCTTCCTCGTACTGGCTAGGTAATCATGAAGCTTATATAGCAAGAGTGAAGCTCGTGTACTTTCGTTGCATTCCTGCCCTCAAGCTCCGTGGTTGAAGCATGGTTTGAAGATCGCCAATATAAGGTTAAGCTTATCTTATGTCACCCCACGATCAGCAGCCAAAACGTGGTGGCGTTCAAATTAGAGACGGATAGATGCGACTCCCGAGAAGCGTTCTGGTTGGCGATGACCTAATATTTCTCTCGGCGGCGACATTAGGATACGCGGCAACAGAGAGACGTAATGTAGTTGGCAACATGTGCCTTTGAATCATATTCTATTCACTTTGTGTTGATATTCTAGATTTGTTTCAGCTTCTAGTCCTTTTGTTTCATGTGCATATCATTTACAGAACATATTTACTTTGCTCTAGCAGAGTGCAGGTCATTCTGAAGCACACGACATATAGTCTCGTCTGCAAGAATACTCGGCATCACCTATACCTACAGGCCATCATCACTACTGGGACATCTCTTCCTCCTCCTCTCGCCTTATAGGCGCAATTCGAATCACAAATTACAAAGATGCCTCTCCTCGTCCGGCAAATATGGACACTCACAAAGAAGAACCTCCTCATCGTGCTGTGGCGACACTTCACCTCCACAGTCCTCCGAGCCTTTGTCCTCCCAGTCATATTCATGTTCTTTATCAGCTATGCGAAGAATTTCTTCGTCCCTCCAGCTGAATTTGGTGTCGGTTCCGCCACTCCAGTAAGAAGTCTTATGAATGCTCTACAGAATGCAGGAGGTGGACATAATACTGTTGCATTTGTTGACAACGGATTCACTGGTGGCGATATTGGTAATATAATACAACAGCTCAGCTCGGTGGTGACTAGCGCTGGCATGCGACCTGTTGTCGTGGCAGATGAGACGGCTTTACTGTCAGTATGCAGAAGTACACTACGAGGCTCAACAGCTTGTTATGGTGCAGCCAACTTCCATAGTTCGCCTACGCAGGGTACTGGAGGCATTTGGAACTATACATTGCATGCAGATGGCTCATTGGGATCGAAGACATTCGTCAACCAGAAGAACAATGATCAAGAGCTGTATATTCTCCCATTCCAGCATGCAATTGATAGTTATATCGGTCAATCAGAGGGATTAACACTACCGAACAACGTGGAAGAGTTTCTCTATACTACAGAGACAAACGCACAGAGAGCTGCGAACATCGTACGACTCTATCAAGGAACTTTGATATCGATTCTAGCAGTTGCGTTCTTCTTGGGTATGGTAGGCGTAACCTATCAGCTTGTAGGACATATGGCTTCCGAAAGAGAGCTTGGAATGTCGCAGCTCATCGAAGCCATGATGCCCAATAAACGACGATGGGAGCCGCAGGTCGCACGTCTAATCTCCTATCATTTAGCTTTCGATATCATCTATCTGCCTGGCTGGGTTCTCTCCGGAGCCTTGATCTCCGGTCTAGTGTTTCCAAATGCATCGTACGCAATAACCGTCATCTTCCATATTCTTGCTGGTCTAGCACTTTCTAGTTACTCGATATTCTTCGCAACATTCTTTCGTCGCGCCCAGCTCTCTGGTATTACCACCACCATCGTCAGCATAGTGCTAGCAATTATCGCGCAGGTGGCTATTGGCGGTAATGGTAGCACAGGCGCTGTAGTCGTACTCAGCCTTCTATTTCCATCAATGCTGTACACATTCTTTCTGATCATGATGGCCAAGTTTCAACAACACAGTAACCCGATGAATCTTACCGCACACGTCCCAAACAGTGATTGGGCAATTTCAGGTATAGTACTATGGATCTTTCTCATTATACAGATCATCGTCTTTCCAATTCTAGCAGCTCTTGTGGAGCGTTCGCTTTACGGAACAGCTAGCACTGATCGCAAGCTGTACGATAGCGAAACTTCTTCTGGTGCCCACATTGCCGTGAAGCTTACCAACTTCAACAAGGTGTATGGACCTGGAAGATTCAAGCGGTTGTTCTCACGAAAGAAAACCCAGCAAGTCCATGCGGCTAAAGATTTGAACATGGAGATCGTGCAAGGACAAATAGCCATCCTCTTAGGCGCCAATGGCTCTGGCAAATCTACCACTTTAGACGCAATTGCTGGAATTCACAATGCGACCAGTGGCACAATCGAGGTCGATGGACGTGGAGGAATCGGATTATGCCCACAAAAGAATGTGCTTTGGGATGATGTCACCGTGTATGAGCACGTACAGATCTTCAACAAATTAAAGTCTACTGGCGCTATTTCCAGCAAAGCAGAGAATCAACAGCTCATAGCGGCATGCGACCTTATCGTTAAGGAGAATGCTCGTTCCAAGACGCTCAGTGGAGGTCAGAAGAGGAAGCTGCAGCTTGCTAATTCGTTCACTGGTGGTTCTGCCGTGATTTGTGTAGATGAAGTGAGCTCAGGAATCGATCCATTGGCAAGGAGGAAAGTTTGGGACATCCTCCTCGCTGAACGAGGACGAAGGACAATCTTACTTTGTACACATTTTCTGGACGAGGCTGATGTCCTTTCCGACAGCATCTACATCATGAGTAAAGGTGTTCTAAAGGCTGAGGGCTCTGCGGTCGAGCTGAAGCATAAGCTTGGTGGTGGCTACCGTGTGTTTGTCAATAGCACTACCTGGAAACCAGAGCCGCGATTTGCAGATACGCCAAAGTACATTGACTACGATCAAACAGTCTACCAGCTCAACGATTCCAGCGAGATATCTCAGTTCATCGCTGGACTTGATTATGACGGGACAGTTCCATACCGAGTGCAAGGTCCGACAGTAGAAGACGTTTTCTTAAGACTAGCAGATGAGCTCAAGGATGATTTTGGCGGAGCTGTATTCGCCAAAGGAGCTCGCCATGAACGCGATCTATCAGAAGACCAGACCTCAGAGGACAAAAGTAGTGACAGCCTTGAGACAAAGGAGATACCATTAAATTTATTACCTGGTCTAGGCACCTCTCTTTTCCAGCAAGTCTGGATTCTGTTCAGCAAACGCTTCATAGTTCTGCGGCACAACTATCTCCCATATGTGGCTTTACTGCTAATTCCTATCATAGCTGCCGGCTTGACAACACGATTTTTGCGAAACTTTGCCGGACTTGGCTGTTCGCCTACTGCTAGTATTTCGGTTCAGGCGAGTTACGCCTTGTCTCAGGCGGCCAATGTCCAGATCGTCTATGGTCCGCCGAATCGTGTCTCAGTCGAAGCGTTGACAGCATTATTCCCCAATCTTAACAGTAATTCTTTACATCCAGTCAATACACTTCAAGAATTCACCAATTACATCAGCACCAACTACGCTACTGTTACACCCGGAGGTTTCTTTCTAGGAGAGAACGGTTCTCCAACCACTTTTGCCTACGTAGGCAATTATCGTGTCAATTTCGCAGCTCTGGTTCAAAATCTGGTCGATAACGTATTATTAGCAGGCGGCTCACAAATCTCGACGCAATATCAAAGTTTTGCTCTTCCATGGGCGCCAGGCGCAGGCGACACCTTGCAGCTTATCCTCTACTTCGGTCTTGCTATGGCGGCGTATCCCGGCTTCTTCGCACTTTACCCGACGTCCGAGAGACTTCGTAAGGTTCGTGCCCTTCACTACAGCAATGGTGTGAGGAGTCTGCCGCTGTGGACTGCCTACGTTCTGTTCGACTTCATTTTCGTGCTTGTAATTAGCATCGTTGGCACTGTGCTATTTGCAGGTCTATGGTCTCACTGGTACGCGATTGGCTACCTCTTCGTGGTGTTCTTCCTTTACGGGCTCACGTCAGTCGCCTTTTCTTATGTGGTCTCCCTCTTCGTACCTTCACAACTAGCCGCCTTCGCTTTTGCTGCTGGTACGCAGGCTGTGGTGTTTCTCATCTACTTCATCTCCTATATGTCTATATTAACATTCGGAGTCACAAACGAAATCGACAACGACCTCCTAATAGCCAATTTTACAATCAGCCTCCTGATGCCCTCAGCAAGCTTACTCCGCGCCTTGCTCCTAGCCCTCAACGAGTTCTCAGTCACCTGTCACCGTTTCGAACTCGCTCCCTATCCCGGCGGCATCACTGTCTACGGCGGACCGATACTCTACCTGATCATTCAATTCTTCATCCTGATGACATTCCTCGTCTGGTACGATTCGGGCGGTCGTTTCACATTTGCTCTCTTCAAACGAAAGAGCACTCGTGCCGAAAAAGACGTCGAATACACAGCGCGAGAAGAAGATTCCGAGGTCCGCGCTGAAGTCAAACGAGTTGAGACATCCCCCGACTATGCTCTTCGCGTCATGCATGTTAGCAAAACCTTTGGCACCAACACAGCCGTCGACGACGTCTCGTTTGGTATCAAGAGAGGTGAGTGCTTCGCCCTCCTCGGTCCCAATGGAGCTGGAAAAACGACAACGATCTCGCTTGTTCGTGGCGAGATTCGGGCCTCAGGCAACGACGGCGAGATCTTCGTCGACGATGTCTCACTCTCCCAACACCGCAACGCAGCACGGAACCATCTAGGCGTATGTCCTCAATTCGACGCCATGGACACCATGACGGTGCTGGGTCATCTACGCTTCTACGCGAAAGCCCGCGGTGTCAAGGACGTCGAGCACAACGTCGCCGAAGTCATGAAAGCGGTTGGAATAACGCAATACGCCAACCGCATGGCCTTGACACTCAGTGGGGGAAACAAACGCAAGCTCTCCCTCGGCATCGCATTGATGGGCAACCCCTCTGTCGTCTTACTCGACGAAGTCAGCAGTGGAATGGACGCTGCAGCAAAGCGTGTCATGTGGCGCGTCCTCGCTGGTATCACCGCCGGCCGTGCCCTTTTGATCACAACACATAGTATGGAGGAAGCCGACGCCCTTGCCAACCGCGCTGGTATCCTTGCCCGCCGCATGCTGGCGATTGGTACGGCGGATGAACTACGACGGAGGCATGGTGATGCACATTATGTCCATCTTGTGCATCGCGATGCCCCCAGGACAGCGGATGTGGATATGGAGCGGATTAAGAGTTGGGTGCGCCAGAATATTGCAGGAGCGCAGATTGAAGAGCGCACGTACCATGGCCAACTTCGCTTTGCTGTCGCCAATCACCATGGTGGCCTGGTTACGAAGGCACCACTATCTTCATCGTCGTCTTCATCGGCAACGTTAGAGGAAGAGACATTTTCTACTAGCGTTGTCCCGAGAAAAGGACTCCAGCAGGGCCATAGCATACACGCGCTCTTCGAGGTACTGGAATTGCACAAAGAAGAGCTGGGAATAGCGTATTATTCCGTGAGTCCGACGACGTTAGATCAGATCTTTTTGAATGTGGTCAGGAAGCATAATGTCGAGGAGGAGAACAATCATGCTGGTGAAGGAAAGAAGAGGGGATTCTGGAAGAGGATTTTTGGTGGGAAGAAGGGTGAGGATCGTAGGAGTAATGATGATAATGATGTGCATAGACAGGAAGAGAATGAGAGGCCGAGTGAGGAGGAGGTTGTTGAAGGACAGACTGAGAGAGCTGGTAAAGTGTATTGAATATAGGATGTTTGTATAGTTGAATAAAGGTGTATATACCGCGTATATAGCGTAAATATATTGTAAAAGAAGCCGCGTACTGCGATTTTCTCTAAACTTGAGTTCTCTTCACGCTCGTCCGTCGTTCACGTCAATCTCACATACAGACGAGAGACCGCGCCAGATCGAAAACGTCTAACAAGTGTTTGTGAAGCTGTTCCGGTGGACGGCCTCAATTCCTCACTAGCCTTTCTACACGTTGACTCGAAAACATTGGTATAAAGTGCACGAACTCAAAATCTTGCTGCAGTCTTAAATACTAAACCTGCCTTCTATTACCTATCATACATCACGCATCCAGCGCACCATCCTTTCTAAAGACCTGATCAATACTTGGGGGCTCTCCCGTCAAAGCAGTCAATCCAGTCCTCGGCTCACACGTCTTCCTTCCACTCATCGGCCCTGGACTCGGTATCTTGACACCTCCAGCTTGGTATCCTCTTCCCTGGTCATCAGCAGGGTTCTTGCCCTCTCCCTGGCCTCTATCCTGTCCTCGTAGTCCCTCAGCACCAGATGCCAAACCAGGTGCTTGGCCACTAGCACCCGTGACTTCGTTTGCCTTTTGTAGCGCTTTGAGCAATTGAGTCATGGATTCTGGTGTCAGGTCTTCGTAGTAGTCATCGTTGATTTGAACCATGGGAGCGTTGACACATGCGCCGAGACATTCGACTTCGGTGAAAGTGAAGAGCTTATCAGCTGTGGTTTGGCCGTGGTGAATGCCGAGGTGGTCTGAGATTGCTTTCATGATGACGTCGGAGCCTGCGCCGCCGAGTTGGCAGGGCGTCTAGGTCGGTGTTAGTACAACGTACAAGGTCGTGTACTGATAGTGAAGCTAATTGAACATACAGTAGTACAGCATTGGACGTGGTATTTTCCAACAGGTTCACGATTATACATTGTGTAAAACGTAGCGACCTCGTAAACACGCATCGGCGGCATTTCCAGAATGCGCGCAACCTCGTTCATGACGCTGATACTAGCCCAGCCGTCGTTTTGGCGCTGGCCGAGATCGAGTAGAGGCATGACTGCGGCTTTTTTATATTGGCTGGGGTAGCGGGAGAGGACTTCTTTGATTAGACGTTCGTTTTGTTCGTTGAACTTGAAGGGAATGGACGGGTTGTTGTAAGGAGTGTTGCGGTGCTGCCAGGAATTAGCATTGGGAAGGCATTCCGATAGTAACATGCTCTGCTCTGCACGTACCACCATGAGGTTGGAGCTGGAAGTCCGTGGCGTGGTGGTGAAGCTGCGACATTGCGAGCTGTGCTTGACTGGCTTGGCCGCTCGAGCGTAGGTTCTGAGCAAGGGGACGAGCTTGGAGGCCATTCTGAGGTGTAGTGAGGTGGTGATGTTGTCAAAGAGACAAAGTGACCTTGTCGTCGCTGTCGAATGAGGTCGGATTCAATGCTCTTGACTCGACACGGGGTTAGGGCCTATATACCGGAGTTCAACTCCATTGGCCACGTCTTTGAAACATTTGGACCAAGATATGCATTGTCCCTTTGTATGCATTTGCTGTGCTTATATTACTTCATCTAACTTGTGATCGAGTAGTCGAGTCTGTAAGAGGAGGAAACCAGGCAAGAAGCCAAGAAGGGGTGACACTGCAATAGGACTGGACCCCCTCTCTTGCAAATATGTTGTTCTCTGTACATTTCCTCCTATTATGCTTCGCATTGCCATTATTGGTCCTATGCGCTGAGGACTATTATAAAGTACGCCTCCATCCATCCATGCCATTGTCCAAACAACTAACTCACAACCCTCAGCTCCTTGGTGTCTCCCGTACAGCAGGCGAACGTGAAATCAAGAAAGCCTACCGTACTCTAAGCAAGAAATACCACCCCGACAAGAACCCCGGTGACGAAACAGCCAAGCAAAAATTCGTCGAAACAGCAGAAGCCTACGAGGCGCTCTCCAACCCCGAGACCCGCAAGATCTACGACCAATACGGCCACGAAGGCCTACAACAACACAAGCAACAAGGTGGACGACAACAAGGCGGCCACGATCCGTTCGACCTATTTAGTCGTTTCTTTGGAGGTGGAGGACATTTTGGAGGTGGACAGAGGCGAGGGCCGAACCTGGAGGTGCAGCTGCATGTGCCGTTGAAAGACTTCTACAACGGTGCGGACAAGACGTTTGAGATTGAGAAACAAATGATATGTGATGCGTGTGAAGGCAGTGGTAGCGCTGATGGACATGTTGAGACGTGCTCGCAGTGTAGTGGGCACGGCATGGTTATTCAAAGACATCAAATTGCGCCTGGCATGTACCAGCAGGTGCAGATGCAGTGTAGCAAGTGTAACGGAAAGGGGAAACAAGTCAAGCGCCCTTGCAAGACATGCGGTGGGTCGAGAGTCGTCCGCGGCAAAGAAACATATACTGTCACCATTGAAAAGGGCGCGCCAAAAGGTGGCCGCATCGCTATTGATAGCGAGGGAGAGCAGAGTCCTGATTATGAAGCTGGCGACTTGGTGGTAACGTTATTGGAGAAAGAGGCAGCATTATGGGATGATGAGAAAGAGCGAAATGACGGCAACTTTATGAAGCGAAAAGGCAAGGATCTTTTCTGGCGGGAAGTCTTGAGTTTACGGGAAGCATGGATGGGTGACTGGTCACGGAATCTTACTCACATGGATGGCCATGTAATACAACTGAGTAGGAAGCGAGGCGAAGTTGTACAGCCTGGCTTAGTCGAGATCGTCAAAGGTGAGGGTATGCCCATCTACCACGAACACCTAGACGCAGCTGCTGGCGAAGAGTTTGGCAGTCTGCATGTCGAGTATCTGGTTGTGCTGCCAGATAAGATGGACAAAAGCATGGAGAAGGAGTTCTGGGATGTCTGGGACAAGCATAGGAGAAAGGCGGCGATAGACTTGGAAAAAGAGCAAGGTCGGCCTAAACGACGAGACGAATTGTAGAACCTCTTGATAGACATAGAATATAGCCAAACAGGTCTTAAAGTGCTTTCTTGACTTCCTCGTCCACGCCTGCCAGCCTTGATGTGTCTGCTGAGATTCCGCTCATATCATATCTTAGCAGCTTCCTTGACATCCCCAATCCTGAGTTTCTGGTACTTTTTCAATATGCCTAGTCAATCATAATCAGCATCTTGCCTGGTGCTATTCACAACCGTAATACAGTAGCATACCCTCGTTGTGATACTTCCAAAACTGCTTCGATGCGTCCTTCCCTCCAACTCTCTTCAATATCTTCGAGCCACCAGGATGCTCTTCTACAAAGCCTGTCCAACATTAGTGGATGGGCATTACGGAGGGCCAAATGCGCCGACTTACCAGCCATTTCATAGACGCCATTGTCGATGATAATGTATAAACCATCCTTGACATCTTTGTGCTCGCCAACTTCCTTGACTGTGAATTGCTTCGACATTGCGTTGCGCTGTTTGTTGTGCTTCGGAGATCATCGGGCCAATGACTGGCGAGGTGATTGTCATGTCTGGACCCTGTTGTTTCACCTAAACCTCGGTTGTTTCAGAATTGTCGATTGACTTCCACTACTTACTCGAGAGCACATTACATTCGCAGAACAATCTTCATTATTCCATTATCCTCCTCACCTTCATACGCCAAAAATGCCACCAACCTACCCAACCACCCCCAGCATCCCCCTCACAACCCAACCACCTCCCACACCAACCTACCTCCTCACCTACCCCTCCCCACACACCCTCCTAATAACCATCAACCGTCCCAAAGCCCAAAACTCCCTCCCCTACGCCTCCCACTGGGAAGCCCACCACCTCCTAACCTGGTTCGACAGCGAGCCCACCCTACGCACCTGCATCGTCACGGGCTCCGGCTCGCGCTCTTTCTGCGCCGGCCAAGACCTCATCGAACAAGGCCGCATTGCACAAGCCTCTGCTCGCGGCGAACAATATGCGCCCTCCCAAATGCTCACACATCCACCTAGCGGCTTCATGGGGATTTCGAGACGAACGGGCAAGAAACCTATTATCGCTGCTGTGAACGGATTCGCGCTCGGTGGTGGCTTCGAAACAGTGCTCGGGTGCGACATGGTCGTTGCCTCGCCCTCTGCAAGCTTTGGCCTGCCAGAGGCCAGTCGTGGGTTGTATGCTGCGGCAGGCGGGTTGGCGCGGCTAGTGCGCAATGTGGGAATCCCTGTCGCGACTGAGATTGCGATGGCGGGGAGGGTGCTGAGTGCAGCAGAGGCGAAGGCGTGCGGCTTGCTCAATGTGGTTAGTAAAGAGGATGGGAGCGTGGTTGAGGAGGCGGTGACGTTGGCGAAGCGGATCAGCGAGTTGAGTCCTGATGCTGTGATTGTGACGAGGGCGGGCTTGAGGATGGCGTGGGAGGAGGCGAGTGTGGAGCGGGCTGCGCAGAAGACAGAGGAGGTGTGGGGGAAGGGGTTGAAGGAGGGGGAGAATATTAGGATTGGGTTGGATGCGTTTGCGAAGAAGACGAGGCCCGTGTGGGTCGCGAGTAAGTTGTGAGAGGATGTACAGTGATATATTCACAATATGTTGATGATTTGGCTGAGACTACATGCTTACTTCAAACTCATCACATCTTTCCTGGGCTTCGACCATCCCGTGCACCATCTTCAGAAAACGCTCTCTGTACTCGTCGCTGGTAGTCGTGATGCTCATCGGTCCCTGCCTGTCAATCAAATTCCATGCCGCTATCAACGCCGTCATGAACCTTGCATGAATCTTGTGCTTAGCCCAGAAGAAATCCAATACAGTCAATCGATAGACATATTCTCCATCAGCTGACTTTATCCCCGTCCGCCACGAAGGTGGTGATGGCGGCGCGAATGGCGGGTCTGTAGGTGGTGCCGGCGGCTGTGCTCTCCTCTCTTCATTCACATCCACATCATCCCGATACGCTTCCTCCTCACTGACCTTCTTAAGCGGTATTCTTACCAAAAAGAGCGAATAATCCACCGCATTCGCGTCCTCCAAAACCTTCGTATCCTTTTCCAATTGCTCCATCAGCTGTTCCGCATCCTCCTTGCTCAACACAATTTTATCCTCAAACTTATCCGCTAACCTCTCTTTCGTCGCTTCAGAAGTTAGTCGTCCGCTAGCAATATCCCGTTCTGGAAAGAAGTAGCTTGTTGGTTTCAGATCATACGTCTCCCACTTTGCGCTACCTTCCTCCGCTTCGTCCTTCCCAACTAACAAATTCGCCATCACGATGTGATGTGTAGGCGCCAGCCCCAATAAGCCACCTAGACTCGTCCGTCCTTCTGCTAAAAAGTCCGTGATTCGGATGAGTAGACTCTCTGGATATCTCTTCATGTGCGCAACGTATGGGTCCAGAAAGTCGTCTCTGAAGAACGAGTGCTCGAATCTTCTAGGTACGCTCTTGACTAGATACTTGTCGTCTGTTGTGATGAAGAATGTTGACCCTGAAAAGCCCATTGTGCTGGCGGATTTCAAAGCTGGTGTTTCTGGAGACGCAGCGAAGGAGGAGTTGTAGTCTTCTTCGGTGAGGTTCCATGTTTCTGTGCGGAGAGATGAGAAGAGGTCGTTGCGATGGCGGAGGAGGAGGAGTTGGTAGAATGTAAAGAGGGCACGGGTTAAGGCTAGGAAGCGGGCGAGGAGGGAGCGTGGTGTGGATGGGAAGGAGAGGTCGAGGATGATGGCACGAGTTATGGAGGTTGCTATGCGCTCCTGGCGGGCCATACCGCAAGCGCTATAGTGTGACTATGTTGAGGTAGTTACAGGATATCATCTTGAATGGCGCCATACACTAAGAAAGTTGGCACATGGTGGAAAGTGTAAACAAGGATGTACGTCAGTTTCGGTGCAAAGCTTGACCGACAGCGACTGAGAGGTCGAGACGGTAGAACTAAGTTCTGTGAAACAAATGTTTGCGATAATTACTGTGCACACTCTATTTGCTTTCGTCCAACTATCCTCGTTCCCACGCTTCATCCTCAACTTGTTTAGTTCGCTTTCGACCCTCCAAAACTCTGCAGGAGCACGCCAGATTACAGTCGTGCAATCCATATAGGCTGCGTCACATTGTTCCCAGATAGGTCGATAATCCAGTTCTTTGTTCGCTAGCAATTTGTTGCTGGCATCTAGGTCAGCCCGGAGGTCATCATAGTGCCATTTAACTATATTTCGAAGGAGCTTGACCCACTCCGGGTCGCTTGATACCTTGCCCAGGTGGAGGAGAGTCCTAGTATCCGGGATCGAGCGGTAGGTGAGTTCCTCTCTGCGTTCACTGAGCGGCCCATCCTCCTTGCGATTGTACGCTTTGGGTGCATGCCAGGCTTTCATTGCTCTGTTGGAAGCGGGAGTTGAGGTTGAGGGTGAGGGGAGGGTGTGGTAGAGAATCTGTTCTATGATCTCTATGGGGAGGCGCCCGAATGGTGAGGGTGTGTCGACCATGTTGTTGATTAGTGTAAGGGTAGTGTAATCATCCTGAAGGTGAGGTGGGAGGTATGATGGACATTATAAAGTAAGTATAGCATGGGCTCAGACACATGGTGTATAACATCGTTCCAAGTATCTTCATCAAGGTTTGTATCTCCTTGACTACACACAACTATCGTTGTTAGGTTTTGTTAGTGACCTCAGATGGATTCGTGCACCGCGATGAAGTTGTGGCAAATGTGGCGTGGATATGTAGAAGCACACTGTCATGCTATCGTCAGCTCAAGGGCGAAGTCGTTGAGGTGAGTCTGAATGATAGTTCTCTCTGCGGATGCCAAAGTCCTGAGGCTTTAATTGGTCACTTATTTCTCTGCCTTGTATTCGGAAGTCCTGATCCGCATCTAGGACATCTGGGATACTTTTAGTGCCTACCATGCAACATCACACCACTCGCATGTCACTCCCACCTACGACAAGAAACCTAGAATGGCCCATCTAAGGTGGAAACACGTTGTACAGTCTTACAAACTCCATGTTACACGGATCTGCTAGATGTACTAGATCAGCTGCATCGTAGATCAAGGACTTTCGAGAGGGTTGCCGTCGTCACACAAATTGAAGCCAGAGAAAATTTTACTCCGGCGTCACACCCGCAGTGTCTACAAAGTACGGTTGCCGTCTTCTTGCAGCTCTCATACTCTTCGCCTTGCGGAATGAAACTAGCCTCTGTATACGTTCCAATCCACTGCGCATAGAATTACTTGTTTGTTCTTGGACATCCTTGAGGTGAATACAAGCTCGGGATCACGTAATCCCAATCTGAGCAACATCCCCACTATTTTTATGCAGGTCGTTATCAGAAGACTACATAACCTCCTTCAAGGTATCTTTATCTTTCTCTGTCCTCTGTGTGTATATATACTCCTCGATCACCTCTTCTCTTCCTCCTCGGTCTTCTCTCCTGCGTCTCAAGAAATCTCGTTATCCTCCTCGTGCTTCGTGCTACTTCGCCACCTTTAGGAAAGATTGTGAAATATTCCTAATCACCATAATCATTTTTACCACATCTCTATCATAATGGCACCTTCATTCGACAACGAGGTTCCCACCTCACCCATCAAGATGTCGAAACATGCTACACCGCATCCTTTTGCTCCACTGTCTGGCGCAGAAATCACCAACACCGCTTCAATCATCCGGAAATACTGGCCCGAGGGCACTGATCTACAGTTTCGGGTCATTACACTGCGCGAGCCTGACAAGTCAACGGTGATTCCCTTCCTCGACGCCGAAAATAGAGGTGAAAGCTATCCTACCTCACTAGCTAGAAAAGCATTCGTCGTCTACTACTTGCGCAATACCAACAAGTTGCATGAGGCAGTAGTGGACTTGTCAGAGCAGAAGGTCGAGTATAATGTCAGACTAGGACCTAATGTCCATGCCAACTTAGACGGCGAGACTATTCTGGGCTCAGAGAAAATTGCGTTGAACGATGAAAGGGTCAAGGCTGCTCTTAAGAAGCTTCAATTGCCAGAGGGAGCTGTTGTTGTTTGTGATGTAAGTCATGTATAGGAGGACACTAAAGCATCGAGAGACTAATACATCGCCAGCCCTGGATCTACGGATCTGATGGTATCAATGATGATGACCTGCTCATCCAGTGTTTTCTCTACATGAGAAATGTCGATCATTCTACCAACGAGGATTCTAATCATTACGCACATCCTTTGCCAATTTCGCCCGTAGTGGATGTGGAGACTGGCAAAGTCATCCGTATCGACTACCTGCCCACTGGCGCTGACAATACGATCAAGGAACCAGGTCCTTGGCCGGTCCACCCCGGAAACGAGTATGTGGCGTCAGCTCAAACCCTGAGAACTGACCTCAAGCCCCTTCGCGTCGTCCAGCCGGAAGGTGCCAGCTTCACAGTGACGGAGCAAGGCACATCGCGAGTGCTAGAATGGCAGAAGTGGTCCTTCAGAGTCGGCTTCAATCAACGAGAGGGAATGGTTCTGCACAACGTTCGCTATGATAATCGTAGCCTCTTCTACCGCCTCTCTCTCTCGGACATGAACATTCCGTACGCAGACTCTCGTCAACCGTTCTCCCGGAAGAGTGCTTTCGATTTAGGTGATGCTGGGGCTGGGATCATGGCAAATAACCTTGCACTAGGCTGTGATTGTCTTGGATCAATCCACTACTTATCCTTTGATCTTTCTTCGGACAAGGGCGAGCCTATGAACATGCCGAATGTAGTCTGCATTCATGAGCAGGATGGCGGGATTGGTTGGAAGCACACCAATTATCGTACTGGACGTGCCTCGGTTGTGAGAAACCGGGAACTAGTGCTTCAGTCTATCATCACTGTGGCTAACTATGAGTACATTCTCATGTTTGTGTTCAATCAAGCCGGCGAGCTTCACTACGAAGTTCGAGCCACGGGTATCTTGAGCACACAGCCCATCGATGAGGGAGTTGACGTACCTTTTGGTACAGTCGTTCATCCAGGGTATGTCTTTCTTCTAGCTTTTGGACAAGACAAGTTGACTAAAACATATCTATAGTGTTCTCGCGCCCCACCACCAACACATCTTCTCCCTCCGCATCGACCCAATGCTCGACGGCCACTCCAACCGCCTCGTCTACTCCGAAGCCCATGCCATGCCTCGCTCCGCCGACTGGAACCCCAGCGGCACAGGCTACACCGTCTCCGAAACCCTGCTCACCCACTCTGGCGGCTACGACCTCAATACCGACACCAACCGCACCTTCAAGATTCAAAACGCCTCCATCCACAACCCAATCAATTCCAAGCCCATCGCCTACAAGATCATGGCTCCTCCCTTTCAAAAAATCCTCTCCGACAAAGACAGCTTCAACTACAAACGCGCCGAATTCTCCGACAAAAACATCTACGCCGTCAGATACCACGACCACGAACTCTTTGCTGGTGGCTTGTACACCAATCAGTCGCGCGGTGGGACGGGAGTTAGGTCGTGGGCAGATAGGAAGGAGGGGATTGTGGATGAGGATTTGGTTGTGTTTGTGCAGTTTGGTATTAATCATGTGCCGAGAGTGGAGGACTTTCCGGTCATGCCGTGTGAGGTGATTCGTGTTGGATTGAAGCCAGTCAACTTTTTTGACAGGAATCCGGCGATTGATGTGCCGCCGAGTGAGCAGAGGGTTAATCAGAGTGTGGAGTTGAGTGAGAGGCATAGGCAGGGGGGTGCGGAGGGTGTTGTGGAGGGTGGAGAGGGAGAGGTTTGTTGTAAGAACTAACAATTGTGTAGATTGAACGATATACCCTCGCCGTATAGGCTACTTTTTTACGGCGCGAGTAATGATGGGTCTTGGGTATAGCAGGTACACGATTGGAGTAGTCACTAGGTATGATGGTAATGATAACGAATCTTTTCACTGATGCTTGCACAGACTGCTGTGCCGTACCTGTTCGCGATTCCACAGGTGTTTTGATGATATCGGAACTTGGATGTCCTGGTCAATAGCCAACTCCCCTCGAAGTCGCTGTTACAGAACGCCCTTCTTCCTCTTTGACAATCCTTGCTCGAGCCAGCAACCATTTCCTCAGCCCCTTCCCCTCAGCTATAACCTCCAGCACCCTCTCCCTCACCCTAATTGCCCTTCCCACCCTCTTGACAGATGACTTTATCCAACGCAGCCTCTTGTTCTCCTGGCACGCCGACGTCCGAATCTGTCCAACACTAGCTGTAATTCTACCTATCAAACTTTGACCCCGAGGGCGTCCTTCCCGTGCGTTTCTCGATCAATCACCGACTCAAACACCGGCAAGCACAGCCTGAAACTGTGGTGGAGGCTCGCAGCGGTTCCGACGTGCAGATTGATCCTCAAATTTGGGTCTAGGGGCGAAAGACTAACCGAACCATCTGGTAGTTGTGCTTTGTTCACCGGGTCTAACAGGCCCTCTGACAGCGGCAGGAAGTCACAGCACGTTCGGATATGATAGGACCGGAGCTCGTCATCGAAGAAGAGGCGACCACGAATCCCCCTCTCACTGCCGCCAAAAAGGCCGCTATCTCTCACGGCCAATGGCCTAACAAAGTAAGTTTATACACTGTTGGTTGACAGAGTAAACGAATTGACGTTTTTTGATAGTAACAGAGTTATCGACTTTTTCTGCTTCGTTAGCGTTTTCACTTGCTAACGCAATAAATGAATTTAGATTAAAACTTTTGAGCAAGTGAGTTTGGATATAATTTATTTAATATTACATCCATTTTGTCTTTTTTCGAAGGTACTAAGTACCTGATGCATAGAATCACCTGTGCCTCGACCCACCCCCGGCCGCTAGTAAGGGGTATGGAGGTCTCCCAGGTCCTCTATCTCGGGTGGAAAACTAGCAGGTAAGTGTAGCTAGTAGGAAACTAGAGCTAGTGTTTTAACTAACCGGTTTTTTACTAGAAACATCACCCTCGACACCTTACTGCAGAGACGAGTGTGCTTAATCAGAGTAGGAAGTTCTGTGCGCTATGGTTTGAGCAGCATCTGCTGAGCTGGGATGTAGGCTTGCTAGGGGCTCCTGGGTGGTCGAACGAGGACCTGAGAACGTTCCTGGTAGACAGTGCCAATTTAACATGATTGGTGGAAATTCGAAAACCAGAACAACGTCACATTGGAGTTATGAAAAACCCGCTCATACGCCAAAATGATTTGCACGATGCCATTGCTCACATACCCCTCCACCCTCTTCAACTGTCCAACAAGACATTCAATCTCAAGAGGTAAGTCTCTGGGATGCCTTCTCCTCCACCATTTTCAAGCTAACCTGATATAGCTCCGGAGCACTACACAGCCCACCTCATCAGTTTTTCGCCCACGACTGTCATCCCGACGTGTATGCAAGAAATCCGATCGTATGTTCCAATTATACCCGAAGAGCGTCGCGCTGAAGAAGCATCATCCCCCTTCCTTCACCCGCCATTTCGTCTTACTGGCAAAGGACTCGACGAGTCTAGTTCATTCTATGTTCGTGCTATGTTCTATGCATGGTTCAGCAAGCCTATACCCAGTAGACTTACAGACAACGTCACTACAGAGTCCCAGTGTGAATACTCCCTCACATAGTCGCTCGCCCGGTCTTGCCGTCGTCTGACGATGACGAGCAGATAGATGTAAGATTACGTCCATGATTCAGCCTGCTAGCGAACCATCAGCACGCTTCACAATTGTAGTTCCCTTTTTTGTAAAAAAAGAGGAAGCTGATCCGTAGTCTTCGCCCTCGCTCGCCGTCGGGGTCACCTCCCGCTAAGGAGGGCATAAAAGAATCGACGGGACATTTTACCATATATATTTCTCACAGAAACTTGTTTCAGACTCGACTTCAGCTTCGACTTTTCTCGACATCAAAACACCTTCGACATACCTCACACCACTCTTAACTCTAGACTTAACTCGAAAGTCTAGCTGATATCCTACATCCTCGTCCTCTGAGCTTCGCAAATACTTTCTCAACTTCAAGACTGTAATACACCTTCGGAGCACTTCACACCTCCCTAAACTCCGGAATTCAAAAGTCTGACCAGAATCTCAACCCTTGGATAACTCAGATATATCGTCTAGAGGCCCCTGGCGAGGACTGGTTTGCTTAGGATAGGGGAAGTAAAAGGAAAGGGGAGGACGATGCTAGTGCTGATATTATAGTAAGTACGTCAATACGTCCAGGCTTGTTATTTCGAAAATTCGTACAGTATTCGTCACACATCGTCATGGATGACTTCGTAGTACAACAAATAGTCTCCTCTGAAATATCAAGTTGAGAAGAGGTTTGATAGATTTGAACATGACGTGGCAAAAATCGGCACGGAAGATTCACACGCCATCTTGAAGAACTAGTACGTCTAGGTGTCCTCAACCCTTGACTGACAGCTCATTAGAATACAGAACTCACAAAGATATTTGATGTTGAAATTATTGCCAGGGAACGCTTCACGCAACTGTTTCAGCCAGCATCTGTTGGATTCTGCTGAACGTTTCGGTCACGTTGGGAAGGTTTATGACCCTTGAGGCTGCTATCGACACATGGATCGAGACAAGTGACGAAAGAGAGGCCATCCTTGTCTTGGCAGAAGCAGACGATATCATGAGTGGAGACTTTCCATCGATGGAGCAGTGCAAAGTTTTGGACGGCTTCGCCAACGTTCTTTCCACCCTGGTCGGCGGATTGTTCGTCGTCGTCTGTAACAGGTTGTGGGACAACTACTGAGTTCAGCGGGCGAGGCGTAACCTTCCTCCACCACCACAAGCTCCTCTCACGTGGCCGACCGCGCCAGCTAACGACACACATGCTGGCATCCCTCCTCCACCACCTCCTCGCCGCACCGGGCCCTCGAACCCACGTCCGCCAACTCTCATGCTTACATTCGGTCTTGTTGTGGGCGTTGTGTGCGATGGGTTCTTTGTCCGCTACGCAGATTCTCACCAGAACAATGCACAAGAGATGGGCACGTTGACGGAGTACAAGGAACGGTGTCAAAAGCGGAACCTTGCCTGCCCGGCCTTTGATAGCCTTGACTTCGGTGTGCTCAGCAAGGAGAGTGAAGAAGCCGTGGTCACTACCTACCCCAGGTCAGATGTAGACGTCTGCTTAGCCTGGCAAAAATTGCATGTAATAAATACTTACTTTTGACCAGGGGTAGGTAGTGGAAAGGCAGTCCCTGCTGGTACTATTGTTATTGAAAGTGGAAGCCTCTGGGAAGTGACTCATGCTAATACACTTAGGTTTGGTGACGGTTCGATTGGCAAGCTTGCGCTCAAAGAATTCAGGTATGCTTGCAGTACAACAAGATAGCAAATGATACTCTTCTCCATGTTCTACTTACCTCTTCTTACCTCTTCCGCCGCGTCCACCTTTGCCTTGCTTCCAGCACTGCCACCACCAGCACAAGTATAAAAGTTACTGGGCAAGAACGTTTTCTTCTTCGTGATGATACGACCACGGGTCTGGATCTTGCTATCTTGGCAAATTCATCCTTGCAGCGGTAGATAAGGTCACGACGACAACGTGTCATTCCGTCCTACGTTCACACGCATCATCAAGCCAAACCAGTAACCTTCCACGTTTTAACAGCAGCATCAGCACCCACACTCATCACCTTCACGCCCTTTGCCCCCTCATCACCAATCCACACAACACCATTAACACCATCTTTATGCGCACCAGCCGCCTTAATCCTCTTCCCCGGACTCTTCAAACTCCACACAAAAACATTCGTGTCCAGACTGCCACTAACAGCAAACAGCCCGTCTTTGCTCCACGAAATACCCGTCACACGGCTCGTGTGCGCGCTCCAGCGACTCGTGACAAGTGCTAGATCAGAGTGGCTGTACACAGAGATACCGCCTGATGCATTACCAACTGCTAGCAGATCGCCGGAAGGTGAGAAGGCGAGAGCGGATGGTACGGCTGTGAGGTTGGGGATTGTGGCCACTTCTGTCAAGGACTTGCCGCCAGAGGAAATGCTATACAAGCGGACGGATTTGTCGTCGCAACCCACGGCGACTGTGCTGCTATCTGTGGTTTGGACTGCGATTGAGGTTGCGCTGAATTTCGTGGTGAGTTCGCCTGTCTTTTCGCCGGAAGAAGACGAGACTATGTCGATACCTTTTTGAGTGGCGATTAGGACGTGACCTGAGCTTGATTGGGCGATGCCAGTTGGTTGACCGGAAGTTTCCAAAGCTGCAACGTTATTACTCGTGAATGTGTTCGAGGCTACGTCGATGGTCCTCATTGTATCGTCCCAGCCGACTGAGTGAACACGGCCGTCTCCAGCTGAAAATGCAGAGACCTGACCGGAATGTGCCTTGCCCTCAACAGCTGAAGCAGTACCACTAGCGAGATCCCAAGAACTAACGCGACCTTCATAATCGCCTGTGAAAATGGTGGGTTTCGAGTCGTCTACGAGACCTAAAGCAGTGATGTTCTTTGGATGGCCGTATACTGTTTTCACGGGCTTGGGGTTGCCTTGCGCGAAATAGTTCAGGCGGCCTTCCAGGTCGACGCTGATTACGAGACCATCTGTACGTCCGTGCGGCCAGACGATACCAACTTGGTGGTGGTCCTTGTTCATGACACCTTCTTCGCCTAGGCGCCATGTTTGTGTTGCTTTACCGGCTTCGACATCCCATAATTTGACCTGATTTATGTCTTAGTGTTTTGCTGTACATCCGATACAACTGGTGCTTGCTTACCGTCTGGTCAGCACTGGCAGTTGCAAAGTGCTTCGAGTCTTTCGCCCATGATACTCCGAATATACTACCTGAGCATGCGTTAAACCCGGGGTCTCCAATATTGGCCTTCAATCCTGAACTCACCAGTATGCTCGCCGTCTCCAATCCGCTTCTGCGCCTCTCCAGTCTTGCCATCGTACACCCAAACCTTCCTATCAGACCCAACACTCACCAAAGCATTGCCATCCGGACTGAATTGTGTGCCATAGATATAATTACTGTGCTCTTCCTGAAGCTTCGTGTTGAACTTGAATGGTGCACCATGATAAAACACCATGCTCGTATCATCACTCCCAGTGACTGCTCGGAGAGGTCGTTGCTGTCTTATGGAGACCGAATTGATCTGAGAGCTGTGTCCGGATACCTCGCCGCAGGTGTTTCCACTATCTGCTGTTATGCAGTGACCGAATCGTTCTTTGCCTTCGCCAACTGCGATGATACGTTGCGAGTCGCCGTCCCATGCGATGTCGTTGATGCGGCCGGCGATAATGGAGTATTCACCTGTTGTAGCATCGGTCTCAGTGAGGCATGCCCAAGTGGACGGCTTGTGTCTTCTTGCTAATGTCTACTGACCTTTTGTAGCTCCCTCTCCTACCGCGTCCCACACTTTTACTGTCCCAGTCACATCGCCACTGGCAACATAGAAGCCACTAGGTGAGAACCTGGCAACTGTGGTTGGTTGGGTGTGTTGTGTATACTGTTTGGAGATCTCAGGCTGATCGATTGAACGGAGGAAAATGGATTTGTTGGACTACTGGTGAGATGCAGAGATCAGTATGAGGCTCATATGTTGTATGACTGTGGAGGGTGGAGGGGTAACGCACGGCGTAGGCAAGGCGCTCGCCTTTGGCATCTGCAGAGAGTATCGTAGGTCGGCCTCTATTGGTTGTGGGCAGTGCTGCCCAGATTGCTTCTGCGAGGGAGTCAATTACGCACGGTGTACTCGGTATCCAGGAGCCCACGTACCAGAGGTTATAGACATGGTCGATGAGGTGCAGGATGATAGAGTTCAGACGAAACATGAAGATGAAACAAGGACAACACAACAACGTTTCAATGGCAGTGGGGGAAGATGCGGGGAGGGGACTCAAGCGTCACCAGTGTTGCGGCAGCAACATAGCAGAAAGTATACAAGGATGTACACAAGGATTCCACATTATACGTTACGTATAAAATTACTGTGCTTGCTATCTGAGACGAGTGATGCCTACTGCCTCGACTGACGACTCCCAGAATCATATACGTGCGTCTACACATCTTCATATCCTCATGCCCCAACTTCTGGCCACATTCACGGCACTAATAGCAGTGAATCCCATCCACTCCGTCACAGCCCCAGCAGCGCCGCCAACCCTCATCACATCCTGCAACCGCCTATCCACAAACTTCTCCGTCTCCTTAAATCCCACACTCTTGTCCTGGCTCATAAACACTTCCGCCGAGGCGTATACACCAGCAAGCAGGCCTCTCTTCGTGTACCAACTCGTGTCAACACTAACATCACCCGCTAAATACCATATCTCATCCACTAATCGACCTAGTTCAGCCGTGGATGCAGGTATATTTCCAGCTAGTGACATTAAACCAAGCGCTTCTGGCAGCTGCCGTATTATCGGCGCATTCGCCTGTAGTCTTGCAATAGTAAGGGCGCGTACCTTTGCACCCGTGCCCAATAGCCGCGTTGTTTCACCAGGGTTGTGAGGACCATTTTGAGGCGTAGGATTTGAGACTGGGGTGGGGAATTGGACGGAATGTTTTAGATTGAGTCGTTGTATGACGAGATGATATCGGACGAGGTCGAAAGCGCCGGATGGGAAGAGATTGACGCTTGAAGGTAGATAGCCAGCATCTACTGCTCCAAGAGTAAGGGACTTTGTTGTAAATCCATGTTCAGGTATATGCGCTGAGGCGGCTGATAGTATGGCCTCTTCTGTGGCGGTGAATGGAGTAGGATCCGGTGTTGAAGGGGTGTAATATGTGCGACGATGCTGTATGGGTGCTGTGCTACGAGTACTTGCTCTTCTACGTTGTGGCCGTGTTTGGCTATGATGTTGACGTCGACATAAAGGTGATATTGAGGGTTGTGAACAGGTAGTTTTCGCTAGGGTTGCATAACTTTGTTGTGGCAGGCCAACGACAGTCTTGCTGCGACACAGTCTGTTAATGGAGAGGAGTGGTCGCTGTGTTGACATGCTGTATGAAAGGGAATGACTGAATTGTAAAACACAGAGAGGCGAAATAAAGATTAGGTACTACAGTAGGCTTACGTAATCAGGTACAAAATCGACGCCAACGAGCATTTGGGAATAGTAGAATGAGTTGAGCAGATGAGTAAATCTCTGTCTATATCATACTGATCTTTACTCAACGCATAGCCTTCTCCACGAAGACCATTCCGTGGGCTCATTGGCCTCTGCTAACCTAAATTGCCACCACTAAATGCAAACCCATCTACAACTCAATGGCATCCTCAACACTCCCACCCTTTCCGTCCCAAGCAGAAGGTGGTGGCGGAGCATGCTCTTCTTCTTCTTCTTCTTCTTCGTCGTCCTCTTCGGACTCATCTTCGTCCAGTTCTTCATCATACTCGCCCTCTCCTTCTTCGCCATCTGCTTCGACGTCATCGTCCGCAGAATAGCGTCCATTGCCTGAGGCTGAATCATCATTGAAGCCGTGCTCCTCATCGTACTGTCCGTTATCCTCTTCGTAATATCCGTTATCTTGTTCGTTGCTGGGTTGTCCTTCTTTTCCGTCAACGAATTCATGTTCTTCCTCCCCGGCCTCACTTCCTGATTCTTCGTCTTCCTCGATTTCATCGTCAGCTCCCTCAGCCACAGATGCAGTGCCCTTACCTTCCTCATCATCTTCGTCATCATCATTCCCATCTTCCATACTAGCAAGAAGTGCAAAGGGGTTGACATGAGGCGCACTTGGCTGGCGGTGGTGTGGACACTTCGGCTGAAAGACTTGTCGCTGCTTAGGCATTTCCGTTCGTTCTGGTCGGACTTGGCGTATTGGTGAAGGTGAGCGACATGGTGGAGAAGGCACAGGTTGACGTTTTGGTGAGGATGGGTGTTTGACCACATTTAACACTTCTACCTCGGCGTCCACAGTAGATGGTGGAGGTGGTGGAGTCGGGTATCTCGCAGACACATTATTGCTGGGCTCGACAGAAGGAGTCTGATGACGCTGTGGCACAAATTGCGCCGCCTGATATGCTAAACTCGACACAATATCGTCGTGGAGGCTCGGAGATGGAGGCGAGAACGTTGTCATGAAAGGCGTTTGGTCGACATGATCCAGCGAGTCCAGATCAACATGTTCTTGAAGTGGCCCTTGCAGTGGTGGTTGAGCAGTATATGGCAGGATTGGCTGAGAACCATACTGAATAGGAGCGTACATAGCCGAAGACGCATAAGTAGCTAGCATTGGATCAAGTGTCTCGAAATGATTGACCTCTGCGGGACTAGGTTCATGCTCATTCTGATGCCATCCATTAGCTTGGACCTCTGGCGCCTCATCATCATCGAGGTCGATGACATTATCGATATTGGTGGCAGCCTTCTGTCCATCGAAAGTGGAGGCTTGTGCCACAGATCGACTCAGCGTTTCGGAGCGCCTGCTAGCGGAAGGTGTAGTTCGTGGGGTAACACTGGTTGCAGTGCGTCGATGAGCTTGTATATCTGCATATCGTTCTCTTGGCAGAAATTTGGATACACGACTGCGATATTTCGGAGGTGGTTCTGCGAACCTGCTTGCTCTTCCACCGAGTGACGTTGAGGCAGTGGTGTGAAAGGATGTGCCAAAATCCTGAGCTCCAAGACTTTTGCTAGCGTTCCTTGTTGTGGCTGCGTTGGATTGACTGCTCTCGGACTTCCTCTTTTCATCTTTGGCAATCTCGTCCTGGAATAGCCTCATGCTTTCAGCCATAGCCTGCCGAACTTGACGCGCAGCTAAGAGTATCTCATCATCGTCGTTCGGGCCCTGTACAACTGCATCAGGTTTTGACGAAGAAATATCCGATAAATTAGCTTCCGCTTGTGGCAGCAAATTCGAGGCCAAAAGACTGCTTGAAGCTGTGAACGGTCTTTTCCCCGGTCCTGCTGAACTGTCAAGTGAGTCCGTGCGAGGTCGCTTTCTCTCACTCGAAATTACAGTGGGAGCCGATGCAGTGGATGTATGTAATGTCGTACTGTTCGGATCAAGCCCCATCGCCTTGAGTTTGAAATAGGTCGATCTTGTGGTATCTTGCCGCAGTGAAGTGGAAGTGAGTCTGAACCCTTCATTCTCCAACGAAGAGTCCCGAAGGCGTCGGGATGTTCTAGGGGTCATAGTGGATGAGTAAGGCGTAATCTGACTTATACCGTTCATGCCGACAGAACGAGTAGTGCTCGCGAAGGAGATGTTAGAAGTTTGTGATGCCGAGGCCCATGATTCATTTTGCACTGGCATCGACGAGCTCAGTCGGCCCTCGCCTACCGTTAATGGGAGCTTCTCGATCCTCACGTTTGGTGATGTCAAGGACGATCGGCTGCTCTTGAAGGTATCCCTGAAAGCCTCAACTTGGGAAGCGATACTGGATTCCCTTGACCTTCGGGCCCGCGCCTCAACGTCTCGAGCTAGGCGTCGGCGTCGTTCTCGACCTTGTCTTGCGAGGCGTCGGTTGAGGCACATTTGCCGCCAACGTCGGCCATACCGCTGACTAAGTACAGCAAGGCGAAATTGATCTTATCTTTGTCAGCTTAGTATATATGTGCTTAGTTAACACACTGACCTGCTTGCATGATAGCTCGCTCATCTAGAACCTGTTGGCGTGCTTTCCGAATGAGAGATGTCGCTGTGTATTCAACAAACTGCTCAAGGAGTCCGTATTTCTCGACTACAAGGGCTTTCGCTACCTGACCAAGTAGTACAGATTTTCGTGCTTCTGCCGCTTCTCTGATCCGAGCTTTGCGTTGTAGTTCTTCTTTTGATGGTACAGAAGGAAGGAGAGCGGGAGGTCGTTGGTTTGAGTTAGGTAGATGGAATGCAAAATCCGTCGATGAGGATTGCTGGGGTGTCTGCGAAGGCGACTCTGAGGTTGAATGTTGACTGTCGGAAGGCGGTGGAGCTGAGATTGCTGGCGGGGTATAAGTGAACAAGGGCGTTGGTGTTTGTATGGAAGTCGGTTTGGTAAATGAGCTGGGTAGTGGAGGCTGTGTAGCTTGAGGGAGTGATGGAAACGTGAACGACGGCGCGGATGAATTAGCAGTAGCAGTAACCTTGGCGCTATCAGGTGACTTGAAATTAAAGGCAGGCGGTTGATTTGTGACAGTTGCAAAAGGCGATGATCCGAAAGGGTTACCTTCACTTGGTGGTTTGAAGGTTGCGAACGGAGAGTTCGCTGTGGGTACCTCCAACTTCTGGACGTTCGATGCTGTTCCAGTCTGTCCAAAATTGAATGACGGTAGAGGATTCGCGGCAAAAGGAGAAGGTGTTATATTCTGCTGAGTCGGAGGTGTAGATGGTTTTCGCTCTTCACTTATATGTTGAGCTGTTATTGGCTCTTGACTTGGGTTCTGAGGTTGCGCAAACGGTGAAGCCTTGACACCTGCCGGTGTTGCAAATCCACTAAAAGCCGGCAGACTCGGTTGAGTGGTACCGAATGTCGTCAAAGAACTGACAGGCTGAGCGTTGGAAGCTGTCGCGGGTTTGGGCTGTGCATTGGATGAGAACGGACTGGGGTTGAAACTGCTTACAGCACTTGGCTGTGATGTGTTCGATTCGAAGGTAGAAGTGAAGGTCGTTGGCTGTGATTGTTGTGTTGGCGCTGCAGCCGGACTTGGTGTGAAGCTAGAGGCGAAAGGATTGAAGGAAGATGGGTTGCCAAACGTATTCTTGGTTGCGGAAGTCGGAGGGGTTTTCTCGTCATCGGATTCGTCACTGACGAACAATGCATTGCCCTTGTGAGTTGAAGCTCGGCCGGTGTGCTGGCTTTGCGGGCTCGTCTTTTCCATGAGGCCTGCAGTTTGAGCTGCATGTATTGAAAGACCATTGATGACAGCAGAGAGAGCACGACCATACCTCTTCTGTTCCACAAATTCACTCTTTCGTTGGGCATTTGAACCTGCGGGTGGATCTGGCAGGCTCCTGCCAGAAACCGAGTTCAGATCTAGATATGCAACACCATCTTCCCTTTCCGCGATTGTAAATCCATAGCTTATGCAGAAATCCTGCACTTGTTCTGGCGTCTCAAAGCCGAACACTTCGATCAATTCGTCAAGTGTCCAGTCTTCCATTTTCCGCGTCGAACTAGCCCGATATGAATGCCATATCGCATTTAGTGCAGTCCATCTGACCAGAGGGAAGTAGATTTCTGCTACGCAGGCCATGAGATACGAGATCTCCTTGGATTTCACAAGAGACCAGAACCTTCGCCAATTTGCCTGTGCTATGGGATGAGCGATTCTTGGCTTTAATGGACCTTGAGCATCAGCTGTGTTGGTCGCCGCAGCATACAATCGAAGTGCTCGTTGCACTCTGGGGTGGTTTGCGACATTGTCAGGCCATGTCTGTACCCTATCTTCCAGATCCGGTATCGAGTTTTGGATTTGAAAGATAACACAATAAGCACGAAACTCGGGCTCGTTGGGTGATGCAACTCGAGCTCTGCTGTCGTCGTATAGTTGCATCAAGGAGAGCAAAGTCTTATCCAGCTGTTCTCGTTCTTGTTGAGCATCATATTTGTCATACGGCTTTTCGGCCAGCGCAAGCTGATGTAGTGACAAAATATGAAAGCGAGCTATCCTTTCATAGCATTGTATAGTTATCTGGAGGTCCACCACTTTGCTGACTTGCTGAATAGAGAAATCGTTACGCACTGCCCTCGTCCTATCCCAGACGAAGTGGTGAACCTGCGGAAGTGCAGATGATCCAAGAAGTTCGTTAAACAGGTAGTCCAATGTTTTCTAGCACGTCAGTCATAGCGCATCGTTCAAGCAATATCTAACGTACCTGGAGGACAGGCGGAGGTCGGAGATCTGACGGTAATTGCTCATCCAAGCCAGCTGCAGCTCTTCGAAACTTTTTCACCATTCGCGCTTCGTCCGGTACACGTTTCCCTTGCGCATCAGTTGCCTCAAGATCCTGCAAATCTTTCAGCGCGTGCCTTCCAGTATATGGCGTGAAACACTCTTACATATTCCGCACTCCAGACATCGTTTTGAACGATTCTTTCTAGTCTTTCCCATTCCGCGCACATATCTGGACATGTTCCTACAGGGGTGATGGCCTCGGCTAGTGTGCGTGGCCGATCAGGATCTGCGATGAAGCCATTCTTGATCGCGTCGCTACGCTCGATGTTGCGGTTTTCTTTGAACTAAGGATGCGCGAGGCAGAAGTCACTACGGTGAGTCTCATCGTCAGTTTCTGACACGAGATTAAGAACTTACGATTTCATATCTTGTCTGAAAGTCTGCGTTCGGGGCTGGCTTCTTGAGCTTTGACTGAACAATCGGCGCCCTTGCGATACCTCCTCGAGCGTTTCCAAGTTGTTGTGAATGTGTTGCATTCCCACGCAGTGCTGTTGACGTCCCTCGACCTCGAAGTCCTGCGGTAGCTGTTGAAGTTGCTCTTCTCAAACTTGATCCACCTCTAGCTGTTGCTGGTGAGGTTTGATTTCCTCCTCTTCCGCCACGAGTACTAGGCACCCCTGCCGCATTGCTCGCTGCTCGTGTGCTTCCTCTTGCTTTGCTCCTGCCTCTAACCACTCCACCTCGAGGGGCCAACATTGCCCTGGGAGTATTCCTTTATGCTTTACACATACTTGAACAATGCCTTGTTGCGTGGGAAGGGCGATGGCGTGTGAGTTGTCGAATTGGAGATGTTGAATGAAAGGTGACGGAGGAGACTAGTTCACGCGAACTGGCTGTGGTATGCAATGGCTTCATGTTGTACCAAACTTTGAATGCGCACGGGTCTTTCACATGTCGACGGGCCGACAACCTTTGTTGATGTAAACAAGACACTCGACGGCATCTATCTTTCGCGCATCACCAATGACCATGTCGAACTCTGAAGATCTTATTGACTTCGCAACTATCGAGACGCACAAGGAGAACATACAAGCTCTACCTAGTGGAAGATCAGCCAAAGCACTCGCCCGCATCCTCTCTCCCATTGGAGCCCCTGTACAAACACCAGACTCTCATGCTGCTGCACGAGCAGGATTTGAGCGCGAAATCAGCACTATAGATGAATCAGATGACCCTCTGGATGTCTTCGACCGCTACGTTAAATGGACACTAGAAACATACCCCTCAGCTCAGTCGACTCCCTCTTCACAACTGTTACCTCTTCTCGAGCGTGCAACAAAGGCTTT